>Ga0334888_1000919_pt1 | contig 42101 bp, 36 predicted proteins | sample GraSluR1_MG_FD_207227 | JGI IMG/M metagenome (GOLD analysis project Ga0334888, IMG submission 207227) | Sludge microbial communities from methane-producing bioreactor in Wageningen University, Netherlands - Granular Sludge_3_08-R1 | ecosystem: Engineered > Bioreactor > Anaerobic > Unclassified ...
TGTGTCATCCGTGTGCGAGCGTAGCGAGCCTGTGTCAAAAAAAAATTTACCTGTTGCGCAGTTTCTGGCTTATGTGTATTAAGAGCTTGTAAAGACTTTTATTAAACCAATCAGTGTTGATATTACGAAGCCGAAGACCAGGGTCGGGCCGGCAACGCTGAAAATCCTGGCACCTACGCCAAAGATATAGCCTTCCCTTTCAAACTCCATAGCTGAAGCCACTATAGCATTGGCAAAACCTGTTATGGGAACAATTGAACCAGCACCGGCTCGCTTGCCCAGCTGATCATAGACCCCAATACCGGTAAAAAAAGCTCCCAGAAAAATCATTATCACTATAGTCGCTGAACCAGCATCCAATTTGCTCAATCCCAGGGAAATAAGATAATTGTTTATGATTTGAGCGAACACACAGATAAGACCACCAACTATAAAAGCCCAAATGGAATTTTTGAGAATAGGTGGTTTTGGTTTCACCTCCTGAACCAGGCTATTATATTGCTCTATTTCAATTTTTTTTAACTTATTGGGATCAGGACCTTCCAAGCAATACACCTCCCTGATAAATTATTATTAACCTTTTAAGGAAGCTTTATTCCTTAAGCATTCATTTGTCACAACTAAAAAGACAGCGGATTATTTCCCGCTGTCAGACTTAATTTAAAATTTAAAATCAGTTCTATACTATCTCCTATGCCAGATATAAACGCTCCATACTCTCGTCCAGAGAAAATTCTCCGTTTTCGCTTCGGGGAGTATAGGCTATTTTTAGATTTGCCTTATAATCAACTATTCGGCTTTCATGCACATCAGCGGTTAAATTATAGACTTCAACTCCCGTAACATTGCCATAGCTTTTTACAGCATCATCAACAGCATTCTTGACTGCATCTTCCCAACCCTTGTGGGATTCACCAATATATTCTACAAAACCAACCTGCAAAATTCCAAACCTCCTTCATATTTAAATTAATTAAACTGCCTTGTTTACAGCTCACTTATTATACAAAGACAGTCCAATTAGTATTATTATTTTTTAAAAACAATCTTTTATTCATGAATACTTATTACATTACCCAGTTTATATATACATATTTCCGAACAGGCGTAATCTTCGGCATTAATAACATTCCTGGTATCAAATACCATTGGAGTTCTCATTTTTTTTGCCAGAATTTCATAATCCAAATGGCGAAATTCATTATGATCAGCCAGAACTAAAATTAAGTCAGCTCCCTTCACAGCTGAATTGATATCTTGTTCATTTCCTTCTATTTGTACATAAGGATCATAAACAGAAACAGAGAATTTTTCTTTTTTTAATAAACTAATTATTTCCAGGGCCGGGCTTTCTCTAATATCATCGACATTACCTTTGTAGCTAAGCCCCAATACAGCTATCCGGGCTAATTTTACGCCACTGAGCAAGTCTTTTACTCTGTCAACAATATAGGCCGGCATACTTCGATTGGTATTCCTGGCTTCGCTGATAATCCTGGCCAGGTGAGGGGCCTTTTCAATAATAAAATAAGGGTCTATGGCCAGGCAGTGTCCCCCCACTCCTGGACCTGGTTCGTGCAAGCTAACACGGGGATGTTTGTTGGCCAGTTCAATTGCCTTCAAAGCACTAATTCCCAAATGATCACAAATCTTAACTATTTCGTTTACCAGCGCTATGTTTACATCTCTGAAGGTATTTTCCATCAACTTGGTCATTTCCGCAGTTGCCGCATCAGTTTCTACTATTTCACCCTTAACAAAAGTTCGGTAAATTTCCGCTGCCGACCGTGAGCATTCAGGCGTACAGCCGCCAATTATCCTATTATTTTCTACTAATTCTTTCATAATCTGACCAGGAAGAACGCGCTCCGGACAGTGGGCCAGATAAATATCTTTTCCCACAATAAAGCCTTCGTTCTCTAAAATTGGTTTTATAAGCCTATCACATGTTTGGGGCGGGATAGTCGATTCTATTATCACCAGGTTTTCAGCTAATAAATAAGGCAGGATACTTTTAAAGGCATCTAGAACAAAACTCAAATCAGAGGATTTATCGTCATTATTGGGAGTAGGGACGGCGATAATAAAAACATCCGCCGTTACCGGGGTATAACTGAAATTTAATCGTCCTTCTTTTATCACCTCAGTAAAAAGCGAAGCTAGATCTGGTTCTTCAATATGGACTTTTCCTCTGTTAAGCGTTTGCAGCAGCTTAAGATCGTTGTCTACACCTGTAACCTGTTGACCATTTAGTGCCAGGACAACAGCCGTTGGCAGTCCAATATAACCGAGACCCATAACACAGATTTTTTTCATATTCACATCCCTTTCTACAGGATATCACTATAATTAGCATCAATTTTTCCTACTGCATACTAATAAAATATTCATTTTTATTTTATGAAGTTACAGGGCCAAGCCTAAAACAAATGGGAAAACTTTATTTAAATAGCGCCTCTGTTCGCTAATATTTATTTCATGGCACTTTACTATGTAAATGAATATTATGTACGGTAACGATAAGCAAAAAATGCTCTGATCCATGGGAAACTTAAGAGCCCTCTACGCAGTGGAAGTAAAAGAATCATAACAAGTGAAAGGATGGAAAGAATGCGTCTTTCAGATGACATGGGAATTGATAAGACGAATATAGAGGAAGAAAAAAATGACCGACTTAATTTATCTAAGCGGAGGCAAACATATAGAGGCACACCGGAGCAGGATACAAGAAATGCCAGCATACAGGACAAAAAATCGCCGAGCGGGGTAACGATTATAACCGGTACAAATCGTCCGCATTTTATGGAAAAAGTATTTGCCAATTATAACCGTCAAATGTATGAGCAAAAAGAATTGATAGTGGTTTTAAATGATAATCAGATGGATATTGAGGAATGGAAGGACAGGGCACAGCAATTTAAAGCTGTAAGAGTTTTTCAGCTTGATGAAAGTAAGACCCTGGCTGATTGTCTTAATCTGGCTATCAGTCATAGCCACTATTCTTACATTAGCAAGTTTGATGATGACAACTATTATGCTCCTCAATTTATAAGCGATCTTATAGATGTTTTTAAGCATAGCGATGCTCATATTGTAGGCAAACGAGCCTATTATACCTATTTGGAAAATAAAAAAATGCTGATATTACGTTTTCCCAGCTTGGAAAATCGTTATGTTAATTTTCTTTCGGGTTCAGCTATGGTGGTAAAAAAAGAGGTATTCGAAAAAGTTAGATTTACACCTGTAGTAAGAGGAACCGATACTATATTTCTTAAAGACTGCCTGGCTAATAAATTCAAGATATATTCGGCAGACAGGTTTAATTACGTTTATGTAAGAAAATTGGAGGGTGAACGAACCACATGGCCGATTAAAGATGAAGAACTGCTGGCAAATAACTGTAAGATCATCGGGGTTATGGATGATTATTGCTCTTATGTGACAGTATAGAAAATTTACTGTTGAGGAGAGATTTTTTTGAAATTCATAAAAGATTTTAAAATAGCCTGTATTATGGATGAATTCACTTATGAATGTTTTAAATATGAGTCCAATTTTATTCTCCTGAAAATAGAATCATGGTCGGATACACTGATACGGGAAAAAATTGAGCTTCTTCTGGTCGAATCCGCCTGGAAAGGCAACAATAAGGAATGGCAGTATAAAATAAGTGATTTGCATATAAGAAAAGATAAAACATTAAAAGAAGTAACGGAATACTGTCAGGCTAATAATATACCAACTGTATTCTGGAATAAAGAAGACCCTTTTAATTTTGAACATTTCATTGAAGCAGCCAGTTATTTTGACTATATTTTCACCAGTGATTCAGCAATAGTCCCCCGATATAAAGAAATACTGGGGCATGACAGGATTTATAGCCTCCCTTTTGCTGCTCAACCGGCTATTCATAATCCGGTAGATAAGGATAAAGAAAAAAATGGGGAAATTGCTTTTGCAGGCAGTTGGTATAATCATAAATATTCAGAGCGAAGAAAGGATTTACAGCTTCTACTGGATTTGGCTATACCTTATGGATTGCACATTTATGACAGAATGAATAGACACAAAAATACAAATTACCATTTTCCAGAGGACTATAAATCATATATACAAGGTTATTTGCCTTACCAGGAAATACTCAAGAAATATAAACAGTATAAAGTCTTCATAAATGTAAATACCGTGAAAAACAGTACTACTATGCTTGCACGAAGGGTTTTTGAACTGCTGGCCTGCGGGACTCCTTTAATAAGCAATTATTCCCTGGCTATTCAAAACTATCTGCCCGGCCTGGTCAAGATATATGAATCCAGGACTGATATGGAACGATACCTGCAAGAATTACTGAAGGATAAGGAAATACGGGATAGACTAAGTCTATTGGGGCAGAGGGAAGTATTTAACAGACACACTTATACCCACCGGCTGGAAAGCATATTTGATTTTGCAGGACTGCCCTATAAAAAAAGAGCCCTCCCGCAGGTCATGATAATTGCCACTATTAGCAAGGGAAGTACTATTAAACACATTATTAATAATTTCAGCAGACAAAAGTATCCCCATAAGGAATTGGTCCTTTTTTTGAATGATCAGGAAATAAGTCAGGAGGAATGGCAAAAAACGAATGATAATAATGTGAAGGTATTGCGGTTGGATGAAAAAGGTGACATGGGGAAGCATGCAAATTATCTTCTGGATAAAAGCGACTATGAGTATATAGCCAGATTTGATGAAAATGCTTATTACGCAGCAGATTTTTTAAGCGATTTAATGTTTGCTTTTAAATATACTGATGCCTCAGTAGTTGGTAAAGCATCTTATTATACCTGTAATGATGCCGACAACTTTCTGCATGTCAAAAATGAAGGCCGTGAAAATTCCTATACTGATTCATTATGCAAATCTACAGTGATAGTTAAGAAAGATCTGCTGGCCCCCTTAATACTAGCCGAAATATTGCAAGAGAACAAAGTGGATTTATTCTGCCAGGAAAAATCCATCAAATTTTATTCAACTGATCGCTTTAATTTTGTTGAAAACTTCTTTATAAAATATACAGATACCACAATAGCAAATGAATGTTTGAATAACATAAGTATTTAGTTTCGTGCTGAACTTAGAAAAGTCAATGCCGCTTTGCTTTCATTATTCTTATGATATAGTATCCTATATTTTATAGCAGGACGATTAAGTATTCAAGCTGAAGACAAAGGGCTAAGGTGATTAGCAAAAAAACATAGTCTCTGCTTCTTCTTAATTATTTTCAAATCATAAATTAATTATCAGTATTGCTTAATCCCCCTGAACACTCAAGTATTCAGGGGGAATTATTATTTAATCCGGCTATAATTTTAATGTCAGATAAAATTCCCAGGGGTACTCCTGCTTATGGTTTATTAATTCTAAACCCGCCTGCTTGATTAAGTTAAGCATTTCATTTACAGAGAAATCCTGTACATGCCCGGGAGTTTTTCCGGGAGGCATGGCACCCTGTGAAGGCACGCTTATTATGCATTTACCCCCTTTATTGAGAACCCGGTAAATTTCTTTCAGCATCGGTAGGGGATCACGCAAATGTTCCAGTACTTCTGCAGCAACAACAGTATCATAGCTAGAATTATCAATCTCTGACATATTGCTGCCATCTCCCCGGATAAAACTGGCCTTGTCAACATGGTTTATTGTAGACATGGCCTCACAATGTTTCCTGAATTTTTCCGATAACTCCAGGCCAGTATAGCTTTCTATATTGTTTTTTGATTTACAAATAGCTATCGCTAAAAAACCTCTTCCTGGGCCAATCTCCAAGACTTTTTTGCCATATTCATAATCAAGCATCAAATCAACTCTTCTTATTCCCTGTTTTGATCTTAATGCTGCCCATACCTTATCAGGTATATCCTTAATTTTTTTGATATTATAAGGATTCAATCAATATTCTCCTAACTTCAAATAATTTTTGGATAATATCCAATTACAGAAGAAGTATTCAGGCCATCAGAAGCTTTACAAAACAACCCCAAAATCCTGCAAGGTTTTTCTCAAGAGCAAAGGATCAGTTATACGTTCCCTGCGCATTGAGCTGTTAAAGGCTCCCAGAGTATTATCCGAATGTATCAGGACAATAAACCGTCCTGCAGGGAGTATTTCATGGCGTAGTTTTATAGCTTTGCTATGGCTTGTAAGTTTATAACGTTTACCCTTAAGATAATTTTCGGTTTTGTATATCAATGTGTAAAAAGGTGTAGACTCATGAAACCAGTATGCAAGGCGCTGCTTTAAACAATCATATACATAGCCATCCTGACTGATTAATATCTGGGTAGATTCATTCGGGGAATAATCCCGAAGTTCCTGTATATAAAATTTATGATAAAGGTTATCCGAATCAATACGGGTTATAAAAATTTCTGGTGAATCACCTGCATAATTTTTCAGATAGCTTTCAAAATAAGAATCCTGTATAAATTTTATATTGACAGGAAGCTCAGGGTATTTAGCAAGAGTTTCTCTAATATAATCTTCCGTACTGTTCTCGTAGCGGATAAGGGATAGAAAATCCTGATTGCTCTGATTTTTAAGACTTTGGAGGGTAAATTTCATAAAAATATCAATTCTCTTTTCTATCCACTCTTTTGTTAATCTTTCTTCGAGGAATCCGAAAGTATTAAAAGCTGTATCAACGATTATTTTCCTGTTTTCCATAAATACTGTCTTCCTTTCTTAAATATCGCCCGCCATAGTAAACTGCTCAGAGATATCTTATAGAATCTTATTCTTCTTAATATTGGGGTAAATTTCCCATGATAATTTTGGCAATAGTCGAGCTTACGTTTTTCACCTGGTATTCACGGGGTGCTTCCCATAAGCATGCTTGTTTTAAAATACTGTCAACCGCAGCCAAAATATGGGCAGGTTCACAACCAGCAATAATACTGCTCCCACATTCTACAGTTTCCGGCCTTTCAGTCACATCCCGCAGGGTTACACTGGGGATATTAAATAGACAACATTCCTCCTGAACGGTGCCACTATCGGTCAGGATACAGAAGGCCTGTTTCTCCAGCTTAATAAAATCAAAGAGCCCTAACGGTTCTACAGCGATTATTCCCTCATTATCCATGATCTGCCCGTTTTTAGTGAGTTGTGAACGGGTACGGGGATGCAGGCTGCAGATTAGCGGGAATTTGTATTTTGCATGTATAAGTTTCAGAGCATTAATCAGTTTATCCCGGCGTATATCGACATCTACATTTTCAGCCCGGTGCAGAGTTACCAGGAAATACTTGTTTGCCTGTACTCCCATTTGCTTGAGGGCAGTACTTGCTTCTATCTTTTCCCGGTAATAATTCAGAACCTCCAGGATAGGGTTACCGGTAACGAATATTCTATGTCCGGGAATTCCTTCCCTGAGCAGATTAGCCCGGCTGCGTTCAGTATAGGGAAGCAATATATCACTGCAGTGATCAACAATACGGCGGTTAACTTCTTCCGGTACCCGGTCATCATAACAGCGGTTGCCTGCTTCCATATGAAAAACTGCTATTCCCTTTCTTTTGGCTGCAATAGCTGAAAGGGCACTGTTGGTGTCACCCAGAATAAGAACTCTATCAGGTCTTTCACAGTTAATAATTCTTTCGCATTGAGCCAGAATAGCGGCAATCTGTTCCATACTATCAGCTGACTGACAATTAAATTGATAGTCCGGCTGCCGCAAGCCCAATTCTTCAAAAAAGAGGGCATTTAGACGGAAATCATAATTCTGGGAAGTATTTACCAGGATTTGTTCACAGATACTGTCCAGGAGAGGAATAATCCGGCTCAAGCGAATTATTTCCGGGCGGGTGCCCAGAATGGTCATAATTTTCATCTGAGAAATTCCCCTTCATATTTTAATAAGTGCTCAACAGTCAGTTTATGTTTTAATAATAAATCCCGGATCTCCTGAACGCTTAATACTGAATCAGCAGAACTGTATTCCTTGTTTAACGCCTGAGCTTCCCCTGATTCTTCTAAATAGAGTTCCGGACGCATGGGTTTTATAGTATAATAATCTCCATTTTCAAAAGTATGCCAGGCCTCTTCACAGGAAACCAGGCTTTCATGGATTTTTTCACCTGGCCTGATACCGGTAAAAACCACTTCAATGTTTCGGTCTTCAATCAGGCTTTGAGCTACATCCACAATACGAGCCGCCGGAATACGGGGAACAAAAATCTCTCCTGGATGGGCATATTTTAGAGCGACCATAATAGTATCTACAGCACGTTCCAGAGACAATAGGAATCTGGTCATTTCTCGTGTTGTAACAGTAACCGGTCCTCCGGCTTTAATTTGCTCATGGAAAAGAGGAATTACAGAACCCCGGGAAGCTAAAACATTACCATAGCGCACACATATTAAGCGGGTTTGAGGATTGCTTATATTGGCATTAATAAAGACTCTTTCCTGGATAGCCTTCGTCATACCCATTACATTAATGGGTTTACAAGCCTTATCTGTAGAAACCCCTACTACGGTTTCTATATTAAATTTTTTTTCCTTTATAGCCCTGACAATGTTTTCTGCTCCATTGATATTGGTCTGAACTGCTTCATAGGGAAAATATTCGCAGGAAGGAACCTGTTTCAAAGCTGCAGCATTAATAACTATTGAGGCACCATCCAGAGCAGCACATACAGAATGATAATTACGTATATCGCCAATTATGAATTCCACTACCCGTTGAAAATCCTGGTAAATGATATCATCAGTGGCATTTTTCTTTTGCTGGAATTCCATCCGCATAAGATGTTGTTTGGCCTCATCCCTGGAGAAAATTATGATTTTACGGGGGCAATCCATATTATTGGAGAGAATACGCCTGGTGAGGACTTTCCCTAAAGAGCCGGTACCTCCGGTTATGACCACTATTTTATCCTTGAAAAGAGACATTTTACTTCCCCCTCGCTATCCGTTTATATGGACTGTTGACATAATCAAGATACATCCTGTCAATGAGCTCTGGCCAGGATGGCGGGTAATAACCGCATAGCTTTTGCATTCGGCTTGAGTTCAACGATCTATCGCAATAAACTTGAGTATTGGGAATGATCTTGATTTTTTTCTTATACCTGGAGGCTATCAGCCTTAAAAGCTCGTATTTGGATACAGGTTCAGAAGAAATCTGGTAGATTCCCCTGATATCGGTTCGGGGAATGATATACCGGCTGATTATATCAGCCAATTCCACAGTAGGAAAGCCGGAATAAATATGATAGCTATAACCCTCAATACTTTCTTTCTGAGATAAAAACCATTCCAGGAGCCCATTTTTTCCGCTTAATTCATGTCCAATAATTGATGTACGCAAGGTGAGACAATGTGGATAGTCTACTTCCCCCAGTAATTTGCTTCTCCCATAAAGATCAAGCGGGTTCGGGATATCAGACTCACAGTAATTGCCCTGCTTCCCATCAAAAACACAGTCCGTACTGATATGAATCATTCGAGTATTCGCAGCCTGGCAGACCTCTGCAATTCTATGCGGCAGGAGTGCATTAATCGAAATACTGCTAAGATAATCCCGTGCTGCCGGAAGCTGTTTGATTATACCAATACAGTTAATAAGCACATCGGGCTTTACACTGGAGATTACCCGGATAATACTATCAAAATTCCAGGCATCAACACCTGAAATTATTTTTTCATTAAGTGCCGGGGATAAGAAAGCCGAAAGGCTATTTGAACTACGAACCGTACCATAAACTTCAAATGCTTTTGACTGTGAAATTCGCCCAAATAATTTATGTCCTAACATTCCACCTGCACCAAGTATTAATAATCTTACAGGCTTCATTAATCAGCCTCCTTTAAATATTCGCTATGATGGACATGTAAATTATAGGGTATAATATGCGATTAATTCAGGAACTGTGACCATACCATATCATTGTCACCAGCACTTTCTTAAATTCCTACAACAAAAACAGGAGCCTTATCCCAGAAAATTTCAGGTTAGGAAAGCAGTTAAAAGTCATCAAGCACTTACATACTTAACAGGATCATCAATATAAGATACAGTCTTTTGGTAATCAATGCCATTTATTTTCCAATTATAATTATAATCAGGCGTATGTCCTGCACTAATATAGTTAAAGCGATCTATAGAATAAAGTTTAAAACCGATTTTTTTACATTTTTTCAGGAATCTCCCCCATGATTTATTGTTAAAATTCACTCTATCAAATACTTCTTTTTTCATAACTATAGTTGGGCTATGCAGAAACTTAACATAACGGTTTTCCATACCGGGATTTCTGAGAGCCAGGTTTTTACTCCCTGAAATATAAGTATAATAAGTGCATTTGCCTACAATATCGGCATCAGTATAAACAAAGGCATGCATTAAATCTACCAGGAAATCGGCAGCATAGTAACTGCCATCATCAAAATTAGCTAAATATTGATATTCAACCTGCTCAATCCCGGAAGAAAATTCATCTTTCAGATAAACCTGTATATTATTATGCTGTCGACATTGATTTTCCCAATATTCCAAATGGCTTAAATTATTACTGCTCAGTAAAACAATTAACTCCTTTTTTAAATACTTTTGTCTTAAAAAATTATCCATAATTTGTTTGAACTTATTGCTCCCATTAGTACAGCAAATTACTGAAATACCTGCTTGATTTTCTTTTCTATATTTCAGTCCTGTCTTATTGAATACAGTTTCCATTCGCTCCTGGTAAGTATGATAATTAAGAACCTTTCTCTGGCCTGCTAATGCTAATTTATCGCGGTAATCCTTATCCCCCAGTAATTCCTGCAGGTGCAGAAGCGTATCTTCCCTGGTCTGGCAAAACTTTACCAGGCCGGGAAATAATCGTTCAATACCGGAGGAATAATTGCTCAGCACCGGGATTCCACATGCCAATAGTTCAAAAACCCGTCTGGAAAACATGCTGGGACTGTTGACTACAGAATTTACATTTAAAAATACATCATATTTTTTGTATGTTAAAACCATTTCTTCATACGTAAGGGAACCTTTAATAAATGGCTCGAAAATATCCGGGAATTCATAATCATTATCTCCCGGCTTTCTGTTGTAGATATGCAAATCATAAGCCAGGGCCGGCTTCAACAGTGTTTCCAGATATTCCTTTCTGTCTTCATATTTATATTTATACCAGGTTCCGGCAAAAGCCACCTGCCCCAGTTTATCCTTATTCTTGTTTACTGGATTGTGCAGCCTGGGCTGAGCCGCAAATAATAGAGGACAAATCTTCTCATGCCCCAGAATTTCCCGGTAACTAGGCAGGCAATTAATATCGGTGCTAAACACATAATCAAATAATTTTGCTGTTTCAATAAAATATCCAAAATTTGGAGGGTCCTCCTTGTTCCAGAAAACAGTAGGTATATTGTGTACTTTACACCACTTAACAATGTTTTTTATAATCTCATCTTTACCATCCAGTAAATTGCCAAGCTTTTCTCTCCACTTTGAATCCTTTCCTTTCCAGGCAGATTCTACAAACAATAAGTCCGCTTGCTCCCGGCTCAAGGTTATTTCCCACCTTTCAGGGTCAAGTTGAATGAAAACCGCTTCATATTTTAAGCATTCATAACTGAACTCATCTAAAATACAGGCTATCTTATAGTCTTTTATGGGTTTCAATCCTTCCTCCAAGAACTCATCGTTTCCAGCCAATCGGCAATCTTCTTCATTCCTGGCTTCGCTTAGCAAATCCACTCTATCCTTTCCCTTACCATAAAAGCATTTCTTTTATTCTCCCATTATTCTGTCCCCTACTATCTATCAAATAAAGTTTTCTGCTTCACTTAGTCGCACAGTGCTTTATTTAATCCCTGCCTATAAGGCTTTTATCTATCAACAATATATGTATTTTCCCCATCAGAAGTGTTTCCGATATAGATTCTTATATGATTCTTATCCTTTTCTACATTACAGTTTCAATAGTCACTGTAATCCCAAAAAATTCATAAAATACTTAAAACTATAAAATTATGGGATCTAATAGCTTCCTATCCTCACCTAATGTCATCGAGCCTTTGTTTTTTCTGGTCCTGATATATTAGAGTTTTGCATAGTACGAAAATTGATCGATGATGGAAAACCCCTTTATTTATTTATCAACAAATGCCATTGGAAGCCTGAATCTACTGGAATTATGCCGTAAATACGATGTAGCCAAGTTTGTGCTGGCCTCAACTTCTTCATTATATGCGGGACACCCAATCCCTTTTAACGAAGATCTGCCGGTCAATACCCCCATATCACCTTATGCAGCCTCCAAAAAATCGGCAGAAGCTATGGCCTATTCCTATCACTACCTCTATGACATTGATGTAAGCATACTGCGTTATTTTACCGTTTATGGTCCTGCCGGTCGGCCGGATATGAGTATTTTCAGGTTTCTAAAATCAATTATGGAAAACAAAACTATAGAGATATTTGGAGATGGAAGCCAGAGCCGGGACTTCACTTATGTTGATGATATTGCCCGGGGAACCATAAAAGCTCTGAAACCTCTGGGGCACGAGATAATTAATTTGGGTAATAATCAGCCGGTCAACTTAATGAAGGTAATTGCAATAATTGAAGAATATACCGGGCGAAAAGCATTATATGAGTATAAAGAATTCCCGAAGGCCGATATTCCAGCCACCTGGGCCAATATAGATAAGGCTAAATCACTGCTTGACTGGCAGCCAGCTATTAGCCTGACTGAAGGTATCAAGAGGACATGTAAGCTGGTTTTGATGCTATCACAGCTCTGCTCCTGTTAATACAATACCGTTTATAAATATAGACTAATAGACCAGTATTAGCTGGGAGGTACTTTCATATGTCAAATGCAAAAGAACTTAACTCGGGTCAGTTAATGGATAGAATTTTAGATGCACTGGGAAAAAAAGAGCCCCTGTCTATTATTTCTGTTGGCCAAACCGAGGCTTTTGTGATGGCTCAATATACCATCTATTCAGAAGACGTATTCATGAAACATCCCGAGTCTCGTAAAGCCAATAAAAACGAGAAACTTCGTGGTATTCATTTCCCCAATGTTAAAGCCCGGGACGAAGCGGTAGAAGCGACTAGAAATGCTGATATTATTGGCTATAACACGATTTTTGAATCTTATAAGGAATTGGCCGAAAAGGTTTTTAACGCTTATGATATTAAACCTGAATTTATTTTTGAGGCCAATATCCGGCGGGTAATTATCTTTTCGCAAAAAGGAAAGTTTAAAGAAATGTTACGCGGGCGAAAAATATTATTAATCGGTTCCCAGGCCAAAAATGCCCGGGGAGCCCTAATTAAAAAATGGCAGAACAAATTGGGTTTTAAAATAGTAGATACAATTCCTATCTACCATTACGAAGAAATTCCCCAAGTTAAAGAAGAAATTGCCAGGAACGATTTTGATCTCTGTTTACTCGGTGCAGGTATCAATGCCGTTATTCTGGCCCCTTATATTGCCAGAACCCTTGGGAAAGTTGCCTTCGATATCGGTTTTGGCATGGAAAGCCTGATTACCGATCAGATCGTAGCAGGTACCGGAACCAGGAACATTGGTATTGAAACGCTTCTAAAAATATGAACTACGTTTTATAAAGGAGATAGGTGTAACTATGAAAATACTGGTCACTACTCATGATGTCAGCGGGCGTATATCTCCAAGTAATTTCATGTACCTCCTGGAAGAATTAGCGAAGATAAGCGATTTAACAGTATGGTACGAACCTGGTAATATTCAGGAGATTATAAATCATTTAGGAATACAGCCCGATTTTATATTAATCAACGAATTTGGCGAAAAAAAACCTCCGAAAATTACTGGTCTTGCTTCTCTTACTGTTCCATATGCCGTATACCTGCATGACCTGCATTATAAGACTGATTTACGCAATGAGGCTATGAAAAGCAATAAAGTCCCCTATGTTTTTACCCATTACCGGGATAAATTTTTCGAATGGTACCCTGAATTCAGGGAAAAGATGCGCTGGCTTCCCCACCACGCAAATACTAATATATTCAGAGACTATGGATTAAACAAGGATATTGACTACTTGCTGATGGGAAGCCTTGGGGATCGGGCATATCCATTAAGGAAAAAAATCATTGATGTCATGCAGAAGCAAGCGGGTTTTGTTTACCATGTATATCCCGGGCATAATAATCCGGAATCTTTATATGTTGGAGAAAAATTTGCCCGGGAAATCAACCGGGCCAAAATCTTCTTCACCTGCGATTCCATATTTCACTACCCGGTTCGTAAGTATTTCGAGGTTTTAGCCTGCAAAACCCTGCTGCTGGCGCCCGCTGTCCCGGAACTCAAGGATCTGGGCTTTGTTGCAGGGGTTCATTTTGTAGACATTAATGAAGACAATTTTACAGAAGAAGCGGAATACTACCTGTATCATGAAAAGGAACGTCAGCTAATTGAAGAACAGGGATATGAATTGGTACATGCCCAACATTCTACTGTTCAGCGTGCTGCCCAGTTATTGGGAATGATTAAAGAGATATTATCTTCCCCTGAATAGCTCAAAATATTCAATAGAATTCCGGGGACTTCCCATGGATTAGAGATTATACCGGCAGCAAATTATCTTCCATTTGCTGCAGAATTTCTGGCAATTCCTGATTATCCGGGCAAGATGAGATTTCTTCTCGGAGTGTTCTTATAGCCAGTTCCTGGTACAGCTTGATAAGTTCCCGGCGTACTTTAGGAATATTCAGTCCTTTTTCTATAGCTTGCTGCAGATATACTGCTGCTGCCTCCAAGTTTTCCTGCCCCCAGCAACTTTTACCCAGATAATATATTGTTCGGGCATCTGTCTTCTCTGTTTCGATTAATTGCCGGTATTCTTTTAAAGCCAGATCATATTTCCCCCACTTATAAAACAATTCAGCCAGTAAAGTGGAAGGTCTGGTACCGACAAAGAAGCTCAGATTTTCCCACGCTTTGTCTATGCTATGACCGGTTCCCAGTTCAACCAGGAAACCCATAATGTCTTTAATTAATTCATTTGCCTGCTGCTTATTAGCCTGTAGTTTCTTAATATCCTGGTCTTTTTTACCGGTAAAAGCACTTAGTATTTCAAGAAGCAACATGTTTGCCCCGACTTTTTTTATATTTTGCAGGCATCTTATAAGTTTGGACTCGTCATGCTGCAACCAGTAATACAGCAGCAAGTTTTGCTGCGCCTGGATAAAAAAAATTTTATCCCTGTTGATTGCGTTTAGTTCTTTTACAGCAGCATCATAATGCCCGCTCCGCATTAAACACAATCCCCTGAGCAAAGTCATTTTTTCGGATAATTGTGTACCGTTCTCCAGTATATCCAGTCGTTCCAGGGCAAGTTGATAAGCGCCTTCTTCAAAGAAGATAGCAGCCAGATTGGCCTGTAAACTTTTATCACTCAAGTCAAAAACCTGCTTTAAAGAATTAATTGTATATTCCGGGTTAATACGTGGTTGGAGTATGGATATTATCCTTTTCAGGGAAATAAGCATCCGTGGATTTTCTCTGAGCGATTGCAGGTAATAGTTCAATGCCTGTTCCATGTCCATAAAATATTCCGCCAGGCTTCCCAGGTAATAACAGCTTTTATCCCGGTCAGAAAAATAAATGCTAGTATTATCTCCCGCTTGATGGGGTAAGGACAGGAACTGCTGAAAGGCCATATATGCCTGAATATAATCCCCCATATGTTTACAGATAGCACCTTTTATATAATAGATATCCTGCATATCGGGGAAAGCCTTTATCCATTCATTATCTATAAAATTCAAGACTTCTTGCAAATTGCCTGTAGCATAATATGAGAGAGCTATTTTTCTCATAAGTTCAGGTAAATAGAAACTTGCTTTATCCACCTGCTTGTATACGGGAAGGAAGAGGCTAAGGGCTTGTTCATACTGCTGCTGCCGGTAATGATTGACTCCCATGTGAAAGTGCTTTAATAAATTTCCTGTCTCTTCTGCAGCAGCTGTTCTCAATAAATTCATATTATATTCCCGGCTATTTCCAGCTTCGACCTTTTCCTCTGAATAAGCGTGATGAACAATATGGAAATCTTTAACTGTACCAATTATGGCATCAGGATTAACGGATAATATGCTGCTGAGTATTTCTTCATAAACAATACCTTTATATCTGTATTCGTTTCTGTTCTTGAAAAGCCGCAGGATTAAGTCTGTGTCCAAAGCTAATTCACTATCATTTTCATCAGGGTTTACAACTTTTAAAAAATAGGCCTCGGCATCTCCGGTTTCAATTATATTATGTACAAGTTCAAGGGAAGCAATATTCAGTTCTTCATCTCCATCAAGTACCAGTATCCAATCCCCGGCAGCTTTGTCCAGTCCAAAGTTTCGGGCAGTGCTGAAATTATTGTTCCAGTTAAAGTTGTAGACATGTTCTGTAAAAGTTCTCGCAATTTCCACTGAACTATCAATTGAACCGGTATCAACAACTATAATTTCATCAGCAATATTTTTAACACTGGAAAGACAGCGGAATAAATTTTTTTCTTCATTTTTTATAATCAGGCAAGCACTCAGCTTTACTTGCAAAATGCCAAAACTCCTTTAATTACTATTTATGCTTATAGTATGCCGGGCATTGATATTAAGTGCCGAACTTCGCATTTGACACGCAGCAGTGCTTTTCTTTTACCAGGAGAGTGGGGCTTTTGGCAAAGTAATGCCGTACCAAGCTATGGGGAAGTTTCTTGACTTGCCTGCAGAAAAAGAAAAATTGTCCTTTATGTAAAAATAGCAGAAAAGAAAACAATTGCTACGGGAAAAAAGCAAGGCAAGACGCGTCCCCTGCTCATGAAGATTTTGCCGTAATAATCTATAACTCAAGTAGTCGAAAAGAACTTGTCTGGTTATCACCCAAAATTGACTACTGCGCAGTCTCTGTCTTATCTGAAGTTTTGGATAGTGTTAGAGGAGATACACTGTATATATAAATATTAACTATTGATGCCACAAATACCAGTATTGGGAGTAACAGTTAAATGTTATCTTTCATAAACTATAGAGAACTCATAAATCTCCATTGAGAAAGGGGGCAAAGAAACAGTGCCAAATTACAAAATTTTTCAGGAGAGTGCCGATTCATTAAGAACAAGGATTTACGGTGTTGATTCAGGAGGCACCGTTAGACCTTTACTGACAACCACGGATGGTAAAATGCAAGTCATGGGTGATATTACAATTGACAGTGGTGATGTCGTAACTGTTGTAAATAAAAGCGGTAATCCCTTGTGGGTTAAAAATGATTCCGGTGACGCACTATATGTAGTAAACAATAGCGGGGATCCATTCTGGGTAAAAAACGATGTCGGGGATTCACTGTATATACAAAATACCAGCGGAACTTCGGCCTGGGTTAAAAATGATTCCGGTGACGCACTATATGTAGTAAACAGTAGCGGGGATCCATTCTGGGTAAAAAATGATTCCGGGGATGCGCTGTTTGTACAAAATACCAGCGGCAGTCCGGCCTGGGTTAAAAATGATTCCGGGGATGCGCTATATGTAGTAAACAGTAGCGGGGATCCATTCTGGGTAAAAAATGATTCCGGGGATGCGCTGTTTGTACAAAATACCAGCGGCAGTCCGGCCTGGGTTAAAAATGATTCCGGGGATTCATTGTATGTAACGATTCACGATCGAACCATCGTTGATTCCGGAGCAGTTGCTCTTGCTCTGCCATCAGGTACTAATTCGGGAACTGGAGCTGTACACAATATACTGGATTATAGCACTTACACCTATGCTGTAAAAAACAATTTTTCATCAGGTAATCAAACAGTTAGATTGGAAAGTTGCGCTATTAGTGGTGGAGCTGCAGATGCAGATTGGGTACAGGACAACTCAGGAGTAACAATCAGTCATGGTCAATGGAAATTCTTAACTGCCGATTATCTGGTTAAATTCGCCAGATTAAAGGCTACAAGTGATACGGGAGGCTCAGGTACCTTCAGTATATATTTTCAGGCTCAAAAGTAGTGCAAATAAGGCAAATCTAAAAACCCGGGGCTTACCCGGGTTTTTTACAATCATTCTTACTTACGGGTCAGTAATTCCGCTACTTCTCTTACTGCTCCCTGCCCTCCTTTGGCCCTGGTAACATAATCAACCAGCTCTTTAACTTCCATTATCCCATCCTGTACGGAAAAACTCAGTCTTACTCTATTAAGTAAATCAATATCATTTATATCGTCCCCTATATATGCAACTGTTTCAAAAGCCAATCCGCTTTTTAACAATATGTCTTGCATAGCCTGTACTTTATCTCTTACTCCCGTACATATATAATCAATACCCAATTTTTCAGCCCGCTTCTTTATGATAGGCGTGTTTTCCCCGCTAATTATCGCCGTTTTAATTCCTCTTTCCTGCAAAATACGTATTGCCATTCCATCCCGGGTATTAAATTTTTTCAGCTCATGCCCATCTTCCGAATAGTACATTCCCCCATCGGTTAAAACACCGTCACAATCCATGGCCAGCAGCTTAATGTGAGCGGCTTTTTCACCGATTAAATTCCCATCTTCCTTACTTTTTCTTTTTAATAAGTCCTCAACAATAATCCAATCGCCAGGTTCATCAATTTCATAATAAGTCTCTGCAGGCATTTCATAATAGCCGGTTTTTCCTGAAATCCTGGATTCCGTTTCTAAAAGCAGCTGCCTGCTGCTGATATAGAAGGCCCCGTTTTCTACCAGGATTCCGGTAAAATCCTGCCTTCTTGGTCTCTTACCGGGATCATAGTTTTCAGGAAAAACTATCTGTCCATTTTCCTGCCAGATAAAGCGTTTCTGCCTGACCAGGGATAAGAGACTGTCATATTGCCCGGCAAAATATTTGTCTATAGCCTGTTCCAGATCATTAGCAGTTAATAAGGGTGAGGTTGCCTGTATCAGAACAATATGTTTAAAGGGATAATTCCTGGCATATTCCAGCATGGCAGATTCGGTACTGGCCGTGTCAGTGGCGGTAGCAGAACTCCTTCCAATACATTTCAATTTATTTGAAGCTATATTAGCAGACTTGTACTGAAAAACTTTTTCCCGGATTAATTCGCTGTCTGTACTTATAATAAGCTTTTCCAAATACCTGCATTTAAGAGCTGCATCAATTACCCAGTATAAAAGGGGGCGACCGTTTAATTTCTTAATGTTTTTCCAGGGAATAGACTTACTGCCACCCCTGACCGGAATAAATCCAATAATACCCTGTGTGTTCATAGCGTCCGGGCACCTTTATATTTCAATTTATTGCGCTGAACTTTTTCAATATCCAGTACATCATCATATTTATATCTACTGGCTTTTTTGGCAGCTTTTAAATCCCTCACCAGCCGCCGCAAGCCGTCCGGTTCCAAAGAGGCGGCATGATCGGTGCCTTTCCAGGTTCTGTCCAGGGTAAAATGCCTTTCAATCCAGTTGGCACCCAGGGTATATGCGGCCACATCAATGGCTATCCCCAGGTGGTGCCCGGAAAATCCAATATCTTTGAGCAGATGGCCATAGCTTTCTTTTAGTCTTTTTATTTCCAGCAGACAGATATCTTCAAATGGTACCGGGTAACCCGATGTACAGCTGTATAGAACCACATCTTTGTTCCTGGATTTCTTCACGAAAAAGTCAATAATATCATCAATTTCCTTTGTGGTAGTCATTCCCGTTGATACATGAATTTCGCCAGGGTAGTTGTCACAGAGGTAAGCAAGCATATTCTTATGCGTATTCATTGCTGAAGGTATTTTTACTAAGCGGGGATTTAAGGAAACTATTTCCCGGGCTGAGCTCATATCCCAGACCGATGTGCTGTAATCCAGGCCAAATTCCTCACAGCATTCTTTTAATTCTTCATGCTGTTCTTTAGTGAACTCCAAATATTCCCTGTGAGCTCCGTAAGTCGGGCCATAGGCATGAACAGGGTTGGGATGTGGTGTATTATATTCTGCTTCAGTTAATAATTCACGCGGGGTTCTCTTTTGAAATTTAGCTACATCCACTTTGCAAAATATCGCCGCCATCTTGATCATTTCTCTGGCAGTTTCCATATCTCCTCTGTGATTGCATCCAATCTCAGCTACAACTTTAGGTAGCATAATATCCCTCCTTTATGTCAGGATGCTCTGTATTCTTGTTTTCCAATTCCAGGAGTAAACTGATGACTTGATCATAATCGTTCCGGTAATCAGGAATTTCATTTGCATAAGCTGATTTTTTAAAAACACTTTGTATATTTTCATTTCCACTGAGAATACAAAAGCCGTTTCTTGCGAGAAGATTGGTAAGCGTTGTAAGAGTAAAATGATATGCATGGGACAGCATGAGGTAGTATAGAAAATCTGCATTGTAAGTATTGTGGAGATTTTTAACCCCCGGTACTTCGATATAAAGAAGTCCGTCCGGGGCAAGCCGGGCTTTTATTTGTTCCAATTCTTCAAGCGGGTCGAGAATGTGTTCCATAACATGGCGATAAATTATAAGATCTGCCTCTGTCTCGGGGGGAATAATTGAAATGTCTCCTGCCAGAAGATCCAGCCCATATCTGTTTTTACCAAAATCAATAAATTCTTGCCCCAGATCAACTCCCTTTACCTGATGACCCTGGTCGGCAAAATATTTCAGTATACCACCGGAACTGCAGCCTACTTCTATGACAAACAGCCTGGCCTTCTTTTTGAACAAACTGTCGTTTTTATTAATATACTGGTATACTAATTCCCCTCTATGGTACTGGGCACGAAAATACTGCTCCGGCTCAAAGCTGGAACGGAATAGCTTATTGAATTCTAGATTATAAAAATCGTTTATGGATTTTTGTTCCAAACGCGGATTGCTTTGTATTAACCCGCAGTTTTTACATATACTTACAGGCATATAAAGGCCATTACGTTCCTTACTGGAAAGACGTTCAAACTTATTACCCCCACAAATGCAGCAATCCACATTTTCATAAGTATAGACTCTCCTGCGCATTTTTGTTTCAACCTGTTTTTTGGCTATTATTTGTTTATAATCCAAACGAATTACGGTTTTACCGTCATTAGCATACCTCTTACCCAGTATGCTCTCTTTCTCTTCTTCCGGAGGAAAATCATGGTTTAGCCCCTGTTCGAGTTGGAAAAGCCTTTTCTGCTGTGCGGAGTTTAAGTAACGGGCATTTTTTTTGATAAATTCCAGGTGCTGAGTTTTGCCCGGTTTTTTTTCATATTCACGCAGGCGCAATAATATTTCGTCTTTTATGTCCGGAACATAAAAACCTCTTAGTTTTTTTCTCCTGGAAACTGCCCCGCTTAAATCGAATTTTTCGATATCGTCTGCTTTACACCTGATATCTATCTGGTAGCACAAAAAATTATTGAGTTCAAATCTTATCAGTTCTTTGCCATCATCGTAGTGTTTATTAATCTGGTAACGGTCCTGGTACTGGCTGGCAAAATCCTCAGCTTTATTGCAAATGAAGGTAAAATCTTCTGGTGTGCATAACAAATCCAGATCTTTATTCAAGGGATAATCATGAGGAAAATTATCCGGCATATAAGGAACATCCACTTTAGCCAATACATAGTTCATATCATTAATGGAATTAAGGAATTCCTGTACATTTATATCTTTGTCCGCCACCTGCAAGATATGTTCGGTATGTGCATAGTTGTCACCCATGTGCATGATAATATCGTAAAAATAATTATCTATTCGGGAGCTGTATCTCTTGCGATATTCATTTTTAATTTTTTCCACCTGCCGGGAAATACTCTTGCCATTAGCCTTTTTCCTGAAGGCAGGATTGTTTATCAGTATGGAAATAAGGCGAAATTTTTTATCGTAATTATTCATATACTCAAGTTTTTTTCGTATTTTCCATGCCGCAATATCATCTATCGCATATACTCCTTTGACAAAGGATGCAAATTCGAGTTCATTTTCAAAACAATAATCCTTCTGTCCAATTATTGGATAATCCTTTTCGAGTTCCAGGGTAATTTCTTCAAAGTATACTTGAACAGGAGGCCACAGAATAACGAGGAAATATAAACCCAGCTTTCTTGATATTTCATTAAATTTCTTCTCAATAAATTCTATTTCATGTCTTAAAAAGCCATTATTTTGAAACCAGTTCAGGGAGTACGGGTTAACACCTTGATTAAGTTCAAACTTTATGGGAATTTTTTTGATATCGAAATAGAGTGCACAGGCTATTCGGTGAGACCCATCAATCAGTTGCAGATTTTCATTTACTGTAATGGGATTTTTATCCATTAATCTGTTTTTGGCGAAACTACGGATAAGTTGTTTGAACCTTTCCAGGCTGTGTTCTTTTTGCCCCCGCATTTTTTGCATTTTGGAGAAAAGCTCATAGCCACAGTTATTCTCGCCAAAGTATTCCTCTATTGCCATGTAACGTACTATAATATCCATGCGGTTAAAGCCTCCGCCGGCATATTGCCTGGCAAGCAGCTTTTTTAAATCGTGAAATATAATAATATCCGGATTTTTGCCGGTGTTTTCTAAAAATGTAAGTAAAGATTGTGATGGGATTTTAATTGCCGTTCCGCTTTTACTGATTGATTTCCCATGAGAAACAGGTATTTTCCTTTCATAAGCAATAAAATAATTAATGGACTCATTCATTGCATTGAATACAGGAGAGATTTCCTGAATGTCTTTTTCACATTCGAGTATGAATTTCCCAAAATGCTGCGTCATCTTTTTTGCCTTTAAAAATGGCTCCGCTTCTTCGGAAATATCATTGATTTCCAGGCGCAAAAATTCTGCCTGTACTCGATTCATTGGCATAATAAAGGTTTTAAAGAACTGGTTTTCTTTCAGATTTTTAAATGCTTCGTTAAATTGTGCATATTTCCGGTCTATTTGCTCAAAATTACGGGCATTTGCCAGCCTGCTGATTTCTCTTAATAGCTCTTTAATATTGTTTAACAATTCATCCAGTTCTCCATAGGCATTATTCATGGCATGAAACTGTGCTGTTAAAAACTCCATATTATAGCTGGACTGCTCGCTTTTAAACCAAGTATCATCAACGACTTTATCATGCAGTTCTTCTCTTATTACCTCTTCAAGGGGTTTGAAAATGGTCCCTGCTACATGAGCTCCGCCCCTGCTGCTGTTAATTATGGTAAAATCTTTATAAAGTTTTATATACATCTCTATCTGCTGCCGCATCCGGTTAAAATCCGGGCTGCTGAGAATCTCATTCCCCTCTGCGTCCTTGATTGCCAATGCTTTATTTAGCTGCTCATCACTCGCATTCGCAGGATGATGACTTATCCCCCGGGCATATTGTTGCTTATCTTTAAAGGCCAGATTCTGGCCTGCGAGTATTATAGGATTAAAGCCCAGCTTGACCAGGACTTGCAAAGTGACAGCAGCAATTGAAGGCGCATCATTAATAATTTCAATTTCCCGCTTAAATTTGGATTTAAGATAAAATGAGCTTACTTTATCCTGGCTGATTATCATATGCGTTTTCGGTCCCGAATAATTTTCGACGGTTTCATAACCGGTAGTACTGCCGAAAATGAGAGGTATGGTGTTAATACCTTTCTCCAGCAATTCTTTGAAAACCAGCTGATTTTCCTTTTTGGGATCATAAGTAAAGGCGGCATCAGGGTAAATATTATTCCGAATTAAAGGACTGATAGCTGAACCGACTGAAAAAATATAGGCCAAACCGTGTTCTTTTATGTGACGTATGTTCTCAAATTCTTCTTCCAGAGAAGGGCCGGCAGCGACAATGAGGGCAGGTTTATCTTTGAATTCCCCTCTTTTTTCAATCAGTATATCCGGAGTACTCAGTACTTCTTTGAAATTAAGCATGCTGTTGATTATCCAGCGTTTTTCAAAAGCCAGGTTTGTTACTATGGAATTTCGTCGTTCTTTTACTGCGTTTTCAAACTCGAAAAAAAATTGCTGATGCTTTTCAGGAAATGCTTTTTTATAAGCAGGCAGTTCTATGACAACTATAGAATTTCTCGCCTCGTTCATAAAGCCAAAAGAAAATCTTCCGGCATCTCCCGGACGGGTTTCGATGAATATTTTTTTTATTGATTTCAGGGGCAGCTTTCTTAGTTCACGATTCGATATAAATTGGTAAAAAACTTCAGGTACCGGTTCATATATTGAAAAAGCCAGGCCGGGATATTTTTTTACAAACGCATCAATATGATAGCCCATTCCAATGCCATAGAAAATAATATCCGAGCGGGGTTCTACTTCCTGCTGTTCAATAATCTTTTCAGCTTCCTGAATTGGGTTTTCATTATTATGGATAAATAGCCCCGGATCTTTTTCTATTGCCAGATTTAAAAGCTTTTTTTCCTTGTTGGAAATTACTCTTGTTAACTTATGATCCAGGTTTTCCCCTACTCTTTTATACATCGCCCAGGTCGCTGGGAAAAATTCTTTTATAGTTTGCAGATTATCAGATAATACCACGATACTCCTCCTTGTATGGTATTAATTCCTTATTATCTAACTCCAGACTTAATTCCGGCATAAACATTTAAGCCCATATATTGTGTTATATATTATGGTTTGGCTGTTTATCTGGTGACTTTTGAATATATAAGAGAGTCTCCAAAGGCGGGTTATAAGGGAAGTATTATTGATATAAAAAAATATGTAAACTGGCACCAATTTAATATTATGAGAATAGTATACATTGTGAATAAAAATAATTGAGAGTTTTGCATAATTAGTTTTTTGGTATCATTAGGCAAGTAATTTTAGTACTGTCATCCCGAGACAAAGCCGAAGGATCTTAAGATTCACCCTCCGGGCACTACTTATGTTCGCTTCGCTCACAATTAAGGCTGCTTCGCTAACGCTCAGAATGACAAGTTGGATTTTTTTTTAATTATGCAAAACTCTCATTTAAAAAGATTATAAACTTGCAAGCTGCCGTATACGTAATTGCTAAATTATTTGTATGGCAGCTTAAAAGGTGGGGAAAGTATAATGGATTCGGTATCTTATGAGAGCAGCGAAAACCAGCTTTTCAGCCATAATTTAGTGGAGTTTAGGGGCAACGATAACCAGGTTTTTAATCATAATTTTGTATTCATCAATAAAGCAGGAGATTTCCCGGCTGGTTGGCATAAATACACAGGGCATAAAACAGCTGATTTTCACCTGGAAATAGCTGATAAACAGGATTTTAGTATAAAGATCAGGAATCAGCTATTCAGGCGATTTGCCAGTATAGCCCAGGAACGTTCATATTGTATATCTGTTCATGAAAAACAGCTATGGGAAGTAGGAGCAATATTAAGGGTAAATAAGCCATTATCGGCATCAATCAGAATTCACTTTCTTTCTCCTTCCCGAGTTTTATACAGCAGCCTGGATTTCATCCTTGAACCGGGAAGCAATTATTATTGTGGGCTAATAAGTGTACCGGGAGGCGCAAATTACGCATTGCTGGAACTGGGTACATCCGATGCCGGCAGTCTATGGATAGAAAATGTGGTTTTTAAAAGGGTTTTCCCGATAGACAAATACGAAATGGATGCCCGGGGCAGGTTGAATATTAATACCGTAGAGGCTGTTAAAAACATAATTGACCCGGTAAATATAAAGGGAAGAGTTGAAGTAAAAAAGGAAAGTAGGGATATTAGTGAAGATGTAGTTGCCGGTCCTAAAAAACAGGTATCAGGATCACAAGATGTTTTGCATTTGCTGGTTTATTCAATTTGTGCCATAAACCAGGGGAACGAGGCTGCCCTGCTTCAATTACAAATTAGCCCTGATGGTATCAACTGGACAGATGATGGCCTTAAAACTCGTGTAGAGGCCGGTAAAATGGGAGTATGTTGCTGCAATCACTTTTTACGATATATACGGCTTGTTTATTATACAGATAATCAAAAAACCACCAATCTGCGTATTTATTTCCAGGGCCAGGGGTAATAAGAATAAGACTTGTTTCCACATCCATTGGCCTGGTCTTGACTTATCACTTGGCTGGGAAAAGTTTTTTTTTTAGGGAAAGACCTTTTTAATATTAACCTTTTTTGCCGGCTTTTTTACCCTTTCCTGCTCCCATTGCCATGCCGTATTAATAATAAAGTTTAAATCATCATATTTCGGCTGCCACTTAAGGACAGTCCTAATTTTTTGCGAATCGGCTATGAGTACCGGCGGGTCTCCTTTCCGCCTGTCACACATTATTACCGGGAAATCAACCCCGCTTATTTCTTTTACGGATTCTAGCACCTCCAATACTGAAAAGCCCCGCTTGTAACCACAGTTAAAAACCTGGCTGTTTTTCTCTTCTATTAGATACTGCAGGGATAAGAAATGTGCAGCAGCCAGGTCTTCCACATGGATATAGTCCCGAATGCAGGTTCCGTCTGCTGTAGGATAGTCTCCACCATAGACCTTCAGGAAGGGATATTTCCCCAGTGCAGTTCTTACCGCGGTTGTAATCAGGTGAGAAGCGTCTTCTTTTCCTTCCCCAATTCTTCCAGCAGGGTCGGCACCCGCTACATTAAAATAGCGCAGGGCCACATAACGAAAGTCGCTGCTTCTGGATAAATCCTGAAGAATTCTTTCTACCATGGCTTTGCTGTGTCCATAGGGATTAATCGGTTTTAACAAAGATCTTTCCTTTACGGGAATTTTGTCCGGTATACCATAAACTGCTGCCGTTGAAGAAAAAACAAAATTCTTGACTCCATAGGTCTGCATGATATTAAGCAGGTTCAGTGTAGCAATGACATTGTTGGTATAATATTTCAAGGGGTTTTCCAAAGATTCGGGGACTACTATATGAGCAGCGAAATGCATAACCGCATCAATTTGATATCTTTTGAATACTTCCTCCAAAGCTTTTTTATCAGCGAGATCTCCCACAATCAGGTCTCCAAAAAGAACGGCCCACTCATGCCCGGTAGAGAGATTATCGTAAACCAGGACGTCATAATCCCTTTCACCCAGAGCCTTTACTACATGGCTTCCAATATAGCCCGCTCCTCCGGTAAGAAGAATCCTCCCCATAATCCTGCCCCCCTCATCTTCCCCAGCCCGTGGCAGACTGTCCTTTATAATATTAATAATTCAAGGTTCACAGTAGACAGAAACTGCGTCTTAAATAAACCACGGGTTCGCTTTGCTCACACACAGATAAACACAGATTCTCTTTATATTTTTAAGTTTGGTTAATACCAGAATTTCAGATAATAGTTAACAAATTTTTTGTTATAGGAGCACCCCTTAGGTGCCACTGCATACATAAAACCAGCCTCAGGCAACAACCCCGTCAGACTATCATGCCTACAATATATATGCATTCACCGTATCTATCGCCTTTATCCCCTGCGCTAAGCTGAATCCCACAAATCTCCCCACTATGGACAGAGTTCTTTCGCTTTAGCAAAGTAATGCCGTACCAGGCTATGGGGAAGTTTCTTGACTTGCCTGCAGAAAAAGAGAAATTGCCCTTTATTTAAAAACAGCAGAAAATAAAACAATTGCTGCGGAAAAAGCAAGGCCAGACGCGTCCCCTGCTCATGAAGATTTTGCCGTAACAATCTATAACTCAAGTAGTCGAAAAGAGCCCGTCTGTGTGTGAGCGTAGCGAACCCGTGGTTACTAAAATTCCATGTTTCACAGTCTCGGTCTTATGTGAAAGTTCAACCGTTAGATCATAATATGTAAAGTGATAATGAATGGTTCTCCTGCCTGGCTCTTAGTTCTATTTTTTTCACCATTTCTTTGAACAAGTCATATATTGTTAGCAGCAGAAATCCTAATTCGTAAAAGTCAGAGAGAAGATGGATCTTAATTGATAATTGATAGGGGTGAAAGAATGGATGATGTCAAATAGAAGGCAGCTAATATCAATAGGCACCAAAACAGTACGAATTGTGCATGACAGGATTACAGGTAAAGCAGCAGTGCAGCATCCAGCCAACAGTTTTTCCTATTTGTCCACTGGAAAAGGCAAAATATCAGTAGGAAACAAAAGGACGTTGAGAATAAGCCTTGACAGGACTGGCGGTAAAGCTGTCGTAAATGATTCTTTCAATACAAACCTGAATATTTCACCGATGTTGAATAGTGCGCAGTTGCTGGATAAGATACAAAATGCCCTGGAAAGAAAGGAGGGCTGTTCTGTTATTTCAGTTGGTGCAACTGAAGCTTTTGTTATGGCTCAATATACCATATATTCTGAAGAAGAATTCATGAGACATGGGGAAGCGGAAAATGCCAATATGGGAGCTAAAAGCGGTTTCTATCACCGGGGAATTCGTTTTCCCAATAAAGAGGCTCGTGATGAAGCTGTTCTGGCGGCTAAAAATGCTGATATTGTAGGGTACAATACTTTCGTGGATTCAGCAAAATCACTTACTGAAAAAGTATTTGCTGCCTACAAGATTAAGCCTCCTTATGTATTTGAAGCCAACTTGAGAAGAGTAATGATGTTTTCTCAAAAAGAAAAATTCGAGAAAATACTGCAGGGCAGAAGGATACTCTTGATTAGCTCGCTGGCAGAGCAAGCAAAAGCTGCTCTCGAAAACAATTTGCAAGATAGATTGGGATTCGCTGTTGTCGGTGCCATAAGTATTCACGAATATGAAGAAATACCTTACGTTAAAGAACAAATCAGCCAGTATGAATTCGACCTCTGTTTGCTGGCGGCAGGTATAAATGCGGTTATCCTGGCTCCATATATTGCAAAAGTCTACGGAAAGGTGGCGATTGATATCGGTTGGGGCATGCAAAGCCTGATAAGTGGAGAAATCGTAGCTGATCCCTGGGTAACTGACATAATAGGACTGGATAATTTATTTGCCATGTAAGATTTTCTACTTTGAACCCTGGATAAATCAGGGCTCTTGGGGGAGGAGAAAAAAAATAATGACTCAAGATCGTAAGCCTGTAGTAAGCGTCGGCAGGTCGGCACTAAAGATCCAATATGATAGAAGCACCGGCAAGGCAGTAGTCCTTAATCCGGGAAGAAGATTTATATCCAGCAGCGGACCTAAAATAAGTATTGGCAAACCTCGTTTTTCATTGAGATTCGATAGAAGTACCGGGAAAACATCATTTCAGTATTCAAATAATGGTATTGGTGAAAAAAGATTAAAGCTTCTGGTTACCAGTGGTGACTTCAGCAGATATCTGTCTCCCAATTTTGATTATCTTCTAAAGGAACTTGATAAAATAACCGATTTAATCGTCTGGAACAAATCTGCTGATATTGCTGATATTCTCAAAGAAATCGGCACTCAACCGGACTTTGTGTTTATTAACGAGTATGAGGAAACCAATTCCCCAACTATAAGCGGTCTCTTATCTTTAGGAATTCCTCATGCTGTTAATATGCATGACCTTCATTATAATATCGATGCCCGCAAAGCAAGTCTTCGCCGGGAAAATATAAGGTATATCTTTTCTTATTACAGAGACAGATTCTACGAGTGTTACCCGGAATTCTCCCGGGGATTGTATTGGCTTCCACATCATGTTAATACGGATATCTTCAGAGATTACGGCCTGACAAAAGATATAGATTATTTGATGATGGGAGCAGTCCATGAAACAGTCTACCCTCTCCGTTATAAGATCCTCAAGCATATGCAAAACATGCCGAATTTTGTTAACCATGAACATCCTGGCTATCGAAACATAGACGAAGATGAAATAGGAACGGTTTTTGCCGGGGAAAGATATGCCCGGGAAATTAACCGGGCTAAAATATTTCTCACCGATAATTCCATTTATTCTTACCCCCTGGCCAAGTATTTTGAAGTCCTGGCCTGCAACACCCTCCTGCTGGCACCATCTACAAACGAATTAACAGACCTGGGATTTATCCCTGGGGTTCATTTTGTAGATATTAATGAGGACAATTTTGCCGAAAAGGCCGCGTATTATCTTGGTCACGAAGCCGAACGCGCCAGGATCGCCCGGCAGGGATTCGAAATGGTTCATTCCCGGCATTCTACAAAACAACGGGCTGCTGAGTTTTTAAAAATGATCAAAGAAATCCTGTTTAATTATCGTTGAGGGATGACAAGGCCCGTCCCCTTGTCACCCCTTGTCACCCCTTGTCACCCCTTGTCACCCCTTGTCACCCCCATAGATCAGAAAGGATCGATATCAATGAATTTCCGTAATGTTTCCATTCTGGTACCATATAAATCTGACAGAGGACAGCGGGATAAAATATGGGCATGGATAAAAAAAAGATATGAGCTCATAATGCCTGAAGCAGAAATTTGTGTAGGTGAATACAAGAAAATTCCTTTTTCCAGATCTGCTGCGATTAATAAAGCAGCCCGCATGTCCAGCCGGGATATTTTTCTTATAGCTGATGCTGATATTGCTTTCGATACCGACTGTATAAATTCTGCCCTGGACCTCTTATCACAATATTCATGGTTAATTCCTTTTTCCCAATGCCGCCGCTTAACTCAGAAAAACACTGATATACTGCTTCAACAGGATTATAGAATTACAATGAATGATTTCGCAGATGAAACTGAAATAATTACAGATTATTCTGTAGGGGGTATTTGCCTGCTGTCCCGTAGGAATTTCGCCAATGTTGGTGGTTTTGATGAGCGGTTTAAGGATTGGGGATATGAAGACAATGCCTTTCAGCAGGCTATGGACAAAATATGTGGTCGTCACCATCGAACCAATGATACCATCTGGCATCTCTGGCATCCATTATCAGTAAATGCCAGTCTCGTTCAAGCCAATCGTCGGCTGTATCATGCATACTATGAACCGGCTTCCAAAACAGAAATGCGAAATAGCCCGTTATCCAATGTTCAAAAAAACATCCGCTACAGTCGTGCATTCAGGATTAATGGGTGAAATAGATAGAACTGACCCTGAAAGTGCTGCTTGAGAAGTGCATAAGCCACCTGGCGGAGCAAGCCATAAGACTGAAGACCAGATTTGCTCTAAAAGGCGCGGGCAGCTTGATTGAGCAGTGCTTGATTTATGAAGCACTATTGACGTCTAAGGCAAGATACCCGCCTATACTCATTCCAAAAAGCCCCGTAATTTCTGGATAGCAGTTTTTTCAATGCGTGATACCTGAACCTGGGAAACCCCCAGGTCATCAGCAATACTTGATTGGGTTTCATCTTTAAAAAACCTCCTCAATATAACCTGCTGTTCACGGCTGTCCAATTTTGCCAGGGCCTCTTTTAAAGCCAATTTTTCCAATAATATGACAGTGCTTTCATCATTGCTCAGTTTATCGATAAGAGACAACTGTTCCTTTTCCTCTCCGGGCATGGCATCATGAATATAAGCCGGAGCCTGGCAGGCCTCCATGGCCAGGACAATATCTTCCTTGCTTATCTCCAGGAGACTGGCGATTTCATTAACTGCCGGCTCTCGCCCCAGGTCTCCACGCAGCTTATCCTGGGCCCAGCGAATTCTGGCATGGTTTTCTTTTACTCCCCGCTGGACTTTTATAATTCCATCGTCACGTAAAAATTTCTTGATTTCTCCTATTATCATGGGAACCGCATAGGTAGAAAAACGCACATTAAAACTGAAGTCAAACTTATCAATAGCTTTTAACAAACCTATTGAGCCTACCTGAAAGAGATCATCATATTCATAGCCGGTGTTTTTAAAACGTTCCAGAACCATATAGATCAATCCTAAATTGGCTTCATATACCTGAGATCTGGCCTGCATATCACCCTGCCTTACTTTATATAAGAGAGCCTGGGTTTCCTGGTAAGAGCTTTCAGAGGACACGGTTATCCCTCCTTTAAGCATGGGCTTTTTCAGCTCTGGCAAGGAAATTCCGTATAAGCCTGACACTGGTTCCCTCACCAGGTTGGCTTATTATCTCCAATTCATCCATAAATGACTTCATAAACGTAAAACCCAGTCCCATCCTCCCTGGATCAGTTGAATAAGCAGGTTTTAATGCCTGCTTAATATCTTCAATTCCTTTTCCATAATCCTTAACAATGATTTCCAATATTCCCATCTCCATAATAGAAACCATTATCTCTATTCTCTGGGTGTCCTCTTTATCGTAAGCATGAATTATGCTGTTGGAGACAGCTTCTGAAACCACGAGTTTTATTTCTTCGATATCATCCAGTGTACAGTCCATTTGTGATGCGAAAGCCCCCACACAGGATCTGGCAAAAGAAATATTCTCAGCCAGACTCAGGAATTCAAAACGGACATAGTTTTTTACATTCATTGCAATGCCAGCCTACGGCTGGTCTTCACCTCCCTCTATCTAAACTCATCCATAATGTCATCACACTCATTCGAGTATATATTCACCAGTTTATCAATTCCGGAAAAAACCAGAACCTTTCTGACATGCGGCTGGGTTCCAAGCATAGCTATACCTCCGCCAACGGCATTAATCTTTTTGTAGATGCCTATAATTGCCCCCAGACCAGAACTATCGATAAATGTTACTTTTTCCATATCTATTATGAGGTTTGCAATAGGCTTGTTTAAAAGGCGTTGGTCGATATCTTTTTTCAGCTTCTCTGCCATGAGCATGTCCATTTCTCCGTCAAGCTTTACTACTACTGTATTTCGGAGCTGTTTAACTTCCATATCCATTTCTTTATCCCCTCCTTGAGTAATTCTTCTTAAATAAGATTCTACAAGAAGGGGATAATACCTTCCACTAAATTCCATTTATAAAAGGTAGGTTTCGACAAAAATCTTCATTATTTCTCTTGGCAGCCCTGCCCGGGCTATGTCCTGGGAAGCAAGCAGGTTTACTTTTTTCTCTAGAGCTCCATCCTTGAATATAAGAATCTCTCCCAGTTTTTGTCCCTGACTTACCGGTGCATCTACATAAGAGAGGAACTCCATCTGGCTCTTAATAGTATTTTCTTCTCCCTTGACAGTAATGGAACCGGCATCTTCCTCGGCAATCACTTCAACACTGTCTATAATACCTTTGCCTACTTTAACCATACCACAGGCACTGCCCCGGGTAAAAAAACTTTTGTAGGCATACCTGGCAAAGCCATAGTTAAACAACTGCATGGAATCTCTGAAATTGCCCTGCTTCTCTGGCGACCCCATAACAACCGAAATAAGCCTGAGCCCATCCCTTTTTGCTGTTGCTGTAAGACAGTATTTAGCTTCATTGGTCCAGCCAGTCTTGAATCCGTCTGCCCCTTGGTACCACCAGAGGAGTTTATTGGTATTGAATAGTTTAAAATCTCCCTGTCTCAGGTTGTATTCCTTTATTGAACAATACTCCAGTATCCTGGGATAATTCAAGGCATTACGAGCAATAATCGCCATATCATAAGAACTGCTATAATGATCATCAGCCGTAAGTCCGTATGAATTTACGAAATGAGTATTCTTTAATCCCATCTTTCTGGCTCTCTCATTCATCTTTTCTACAAAATTTTTATGAGTACCCTCCAAATGCTCAGCTACAGCTACACATGCATCATTGGCTGAACCTACAGCTATTGCTATGAGCATATCTTCATATGTCATCTCTTCACCTGGTTCCAGATATATCTGTGAACCTCCCATCTTCCATGCATTTTCACTGGAAACAACCTTGTCTTTCAAGGCAACCTTGCCTTCTTCCATTGCTTCTACCGCGAGTATAAGAGTCATAAGCTTTGTCATACTGGCAGGAGGGAGCTTTTTGTGTTCATTCTTTCCCATAAGTACTTTCCCGGAGTCTGCGTCCATCAGTACATAAGCTTCTCCCTTGACTTCCACATCATCCGCCATAAGTACCGGCGGAGCAATCATCATCATGAAAAAGGTCATTAAAATAATACATGATACTTTTCTCTTGAAATTCAAAGTCATTCACCTCCCCCAAAATATTCATTTATAAGATTATATTTTCTTATCCTGGCTATTATGACAAAAGAGAAGACTGTCTTCCTGCTTGCTTAAGAGAAAGTACAGGGGGGGCATGACAAGGGCATGACAAGGGGGCGGTTCTTTTGTCATGCCCCCTTGTCATGCCCCTGTCATGTTCATTATTGCTGCTAAAACGGCATTAGTTCCGAATTTAATACGGTATTCCCAACAAGATTTTGTCTCCCATTACGGCCAGCAACCCATACGCGTACACTTCTACTGAAGGCACTGGCCTGTACTTCCCAGCGCTCAACTCCTTCCAGGGGTATGTCAACAGTCGTTGTAGAATAGGGAGCCATAGAAAAACTCTCAGAAACCAACCTTCTTTTAGGTGTAAAGGAAAGGTTATAAAGCCTTACATCCACTGAACGCGTATAAGAAGTATTATTCAAAACCTCTACCCGGACATTGTCCAGACCTTCGCTGCTGCTAACAGGACCAGTAGTCCAACTATATCTCGTGGCCATTAAACACCATCCTTCCTTTTTCAAAAACAAAAGGAATGTTTCCCTGCTTCACAATATGTGATAAAGGTAAAAGATGTGCAGAATGATAAGCCAGAATATTCCTGGAAAACTATTTCAGCGTAATTTTCTGGTTTTGGAGTTCCTCTACCTTAGTACTGCCGTCCTCTCGTATGGCTTGATTATTTTATGGTGTCAATAATCAAGGGGGACTCTGCTACAGGTTCACTGCAAAAATGATACGCACTTATAAGTCTTTTCTGAACCATATCCAGTCTATTGTGATCATTTGCATGTATTACAGCCAGGATATCGCCACGGTGTACAAAGTCTCCACGCTTTTTACGCAATTCTATCCCTACAACATAGTCTATCTTATCTCCTATACGTTCCCTTCCAGCACCCAAAAGCATAGCGGCCCTGCCCACTTCAAGGGCGTCAAGGCTAGCTATATAATCTGCTCTTTCGGATTTCAACTCTTCCTTGAGGCCAGCCTGCGGCAGTCCATAATTTTCTGAACCATAATCGAGTTTGCCCCCCTGAGCTTCTATTATCTCAGCAAATTTCTCCAAACCTTTACCTGAAGCAATTATTTCGCGTATTTTTTCCTCAGCATCTGCCAGTTGCGAAAATTTTTTTCCCAGCACCAGCATATGTGCTGCCAGAATTACCGATAATTCCTGCAGGTCTTCAGGGCCCTTTCCTTTTAGAGTATCTATGGCCTCCCGAACTTCCAGGGCATTACCTGCGGTAAGTCCAAGAACCTGTGTCATATCAGTCAGCAAAGCAACCACATTGCGTCCGGCACCTTTGCCAATCTCCACCATTGCCCGGGCCAGCCTTCTGGCTTCCCCGGCTTCTTTCATAAAAGCCCCGCTGCCCACCTTGACATCCAGGACAATACCCTGGGCTCCAGAAGCAATCTTTTTACTCATTATGCTGGAGGCTATCAGAGGTATGCTCTCAACAGTAGCAGTTACATCGCGTATGGCATAAAGCCTTTTGTCTGCCGGTACCAGGTTGCCGCTTTGCGATACTATGGCGACATTAATCTTCTGGACCTGTTCAATAAAATCCCGGTAATCCTTTTCTACTATAAAACCGGGAATGGATTCAAATTTATCGATGGTTCCCCCCGTATGCCCCAGACCCCGTCCGGACATTTTGGCAACCGGAACCCCGGCAGCCGCTACCAGCGGCAGAACTACCATAGTGGTTTTATCCCCCACCCCACCGCTGCTGTGTTTGTCTACCTTGGTACCTGCAATAGGAGACAGATCCATGACTTCACCCGAATAAGCCATAGCCAGGGCCAGCTCTCTTGTCTCTCTTTCATTCATCCCCTGGAAATAAACAGCCATGGCCCATGCTGATATCTGATAATCAGGTATGCTGCCATCGCTTATACCGTTAACCAGAAACTCAATCTCTGCCCGGCTCATTTCATGCCCGTCTCTCTTTTTGACTATAATATCCTGCACATTCATCATCATTAACCCCCTTGCCCAAAGGGCACTTAAACATTAACCACGGATGCACACAGATTAACACGGATTATTATTCTTTTGTTTTTAAGAGTATATACCTGTCTTACTTCCCTGCTTCCTGACTAAACTATCAGTATTGAGTTAAGAGAAATATCAGCTCAATAACTTCATTTCAATAATCTGTGTTGATCCGTGTATATCTGTGGTTAATTACATGCTATTGTTTTATTGACCCCTTATCAATGGATAAAAGCTTTTTCCTGCCAGGCCGCTGACTCGTACTCCCAGATAATCAGCGATGCTTTGGCCCAGGTCCGCGAAACAATCCCGTGTTCCCAGGTCAACCCCGGCTTTAATTTCCGGGCCATAAACCAGCAAAGGCACATATTCCCTGGAATGATCCGTACTGGGTGTAGTAGGATCACAGCCATGGTCGGCACTGATAAATAAAATATCTTCAGGAAGCATAGCTTCCATAATATCCGCCAGGCTCTTATCAAATTCCTCCAGTGCCCGGGCATAGGCTTCAAAATCATTCCTGTGTCCATATAACTGGTCAAAATCAAGCAGGTTGGCAAATATTAAGCCGGCAAATTCACTCTTCATTGTTTTAATAATGGTCTCTATACCCTCCCGGTTGTTCCTGGTAGGCAGATTTTCACTGAGACCTTTGCCGGCAAAAAGGTCATTTATCTTGCCTACCCCCACTACCTTCTGCCCGGACTCGATAATATAGTCCAGAACATTCTTTTCCGGTTCCAGGGAAAAATCATGACGGTTGGCGGTTCGGATATAGTTTCCGGCTTCACCTAAAAAGGGACGGGCAATAACCCTTCCCACTCCATGTTTTCCTTTAAGAAGCTTACGGGCTGCCTTACATATGTCATATAATTCCTCCAGGGGAATTACTTCTTCATGGGCAGCTATCTGAAAAACACTGTCCGCAGAAGTATATACTATAGGATATCCAGTTCTGACATGTTCATCTCCCAGTTCATTGATAATAACTGTACCGGATGCCACCAGATTCCCCATGGTTTTTCTGCCGATTAATCTTTCAAATTTTTCTATTAACTCAGACGGAAATCCCTGCGGGTATGTAGGAAAGGGTTGATTAAAAACCAATCCCATCATCTCCCAGTGTCCGGTAGTACTGTCTTTCCCCGCTGAGCTTTCCTTCATCTTACCGAAAGCCCCTTTAGCCTTTTCGACCGGATTAACCCCCATTATTTCTTCTATGTTTCCCAGTCCCAGAGTTTCCATCTCCGGGAGAGCCAGACCGCCCACCGCCGCAGCAGTATTTTTCAGGGTATTGCTGCCCTCATCACCATATAGACAGCTGTCCTCCATTTCTCCAATTCCCACACTATCAAGTACTATAAGTATTGCTCTTTTTGTCATATTCAATCATCTCCATATTTTTTTGCAGTAATCATCAATTTTCCTGCTTATTTGAGAGTTTTGTATAATTCAAAAATCCAAGTTGTCACTCTGAGCATTAGCGAAGCAGCCTTAATCGTGAGCGAAGCAAACATGAATAGTGCCATCTCAAGCTCCTTCGGCTTTGCCTCAGGATGCCGGTATTAAAACAGTTTCCTGATGATACAGAAAGACTAATTATATAAAATCCTCATTTATCATTTCGTAATCGTTTAAGTTTTTTTATGCTAAGCCCGGGGATGAAATTGCTGGTATACTTCTCTCAGTCTGGTACTGGTCAAATGCGTATATATCTGTGTAGTGGATATATCAACATGTCCCAGCATTTCTTGAACAGCGCGCAGATCAGCGCCATTTTCCAGCAGATGAGTGGCAAATGAATGCCTCAGGGTATGGGGACTTACTTCCTTTTGTATTTCAGCCTTTTGCACATAGCCGGAAAGAATCTTAAAAAAACCCTGTCTGCTCATCGGCCGGCCGTGGGAATTCAGGAAAAGAGTCCTTTCCAGATGGCTTTTTACCAGGCTATTCCTGGCTCTAAACAGGTATCTCTGTATCCATTCAACAGAAGTCTGGTTAACTGGTATTATCCTTTCCTTTCTACCCTTTCCCATGCATCGAAGAAATCCTGCTGTCGTATTAATATCCTCTATTTGCAGGGAAAGCAATTCTGATACCCTGATCCCGGTGCCATACATTAATTCCAGCATAGCCCGGTCCCTGAGCCCTAATGGAAGCAAAACACTGGGCTGTTCCATAAGTTTATCGACTTCCTCGACAGATAAAAAGCGGGGAAGCTTACGCTTTACTTTTGGGGTTTCCAGATCACTGCACGGGTTGCTTTTAGTATATCCCTCCAGAATCAAAAATTTGTAAAAACTCTTTATACTGGACAGACTACGGGCTGCACTGGAGTTAGCTGTCCCTTCATCCAATTGCCAGCTCAAAAATGCCATAATATTATGTTTGCTTATCTTTTCCGGGTCCAAAGGCATAGTATTCTTCTTCAAAAACTGGTACAGCTTGCTGAGGTCTCTTTTATAAGCTGCCCGGGTATTGGGGGATAAGCCCTTTTCATAATTCAAGTAATCCATAAAGGATGAAATTAGTGTTTCCATAAGCTTTTCTCCTGCTCTTTTTTCTATTAGCTTAGACAAATGTTTGATCTTTTCCTTCTATAATACCCCAACTAAAACAAAAGCAAAAAATCCATCAAGTAAATTAGCGAAATTATCCGATCACGAAAAAAAAGTGAGGATTGTTCCCCACTTTAAACTTGTTGTCTTTTGTTACTCTTCATAATAAAAGTCCTGGAGTTTGATAACAAATTGGTCCACCATTTGCTCGAATTTCGTACCGTCTGTATCTTTTTCTACCCGCATTGGGTTGCCACTGGGATGTTCTTCTTGAAACCAGCTGCTTAAAGCCGGTGCCTGTTGGCAGAAAAGTCCTGATAGAACGGGCGCAGCTACCGCAAATACGAGAATCAAGAGTAATACCATAAAAAACTTCAGGACTTTTTTCTTCCAGTTGTTGACAACCACTATCATTTTAAACACCTCCATTTTTCATTTATAGAATCAAACTTAAGAAGAAGGGAGACAAATAGGCCTCAATAAAGGCCCCGGCCAAAAAAATCAACATAAAAATTAACATCCAAATACTGTATCCTATCAAAGCCCCTCCCAGGGAAAAAAGCTCTGATTTCTTGCCTTTTACTATGAATACTGAAAAATTTATGGCAATAACTGCCCATATTATCAAAAAGGGTATGTAAACTATATTTTGCGGTAAAATAGACATGGCAGTAATCATAATACCAGCACCGGCCTTTTCCTGGAATAGAAATCCAATGGTAAATCCCAGGGCAAAACCCCGCAGGAAAACTACCGCCAGGATAAGTGGTAATCCTATTACTGTCAGTCCCAGAAACCAAATGGCAAAAACACTCCTGGCCTGATACAAAAAGGCACTCAAGAAAATATGTTTCCCATCAAGGGTCCCTTCTAATCCACCTCTTAAATAATCATTAATCAAACCCAAGAGGTGATCCTTTACACCCCCTTCCAGGTTTATTACCCAATAATTGCCCAGTATCATTCCTATTAAAAAAATTATAAATATTGATAAATATTGCCAGCGGTTGTCACTTACGTGCTTTTTGATACTGTTTCCTATCTTCATATCTTGTCTCCTCATAAAAGATGAATCTCTTTACTGGCATAAATAAAACTCTATAAAGAATAATATTTTCCTCTCAGCCAATTTATGCAAAAAAGAAAAGACCTGAAATATTCAGGTCTTTTCAGCGTATTTTATAAGCTACAAAATATACCGGGTTCAATTATATCCTTCCATATCAGAAAAATACGGAAGCAGCATTTTCCAGGCAAGCCATATTCTATAGATCTTTATTCAGTAATAAATTGGAAATAAACTGGGCAGCCAGTATATCTTCCATTGAGTTGCGGCTGGCAGCAACTACAGCTATCCCGCTGTGGCTTTCTTTCAATGTCTCCCGGGCACGATGAACAGCAGTCAGCGCTGGTTGCAGACCCTTTTGTCCTAAAGTTCTGGCTACAGTACCTGTTATCACATCATGGCTTTCAGAAAATGCGGCATCATAGGCAACACCACCGGTATCGGTTACAGCCAGAACTACGCGATTTTTCATATCTGCCATTTTGGGGATTTCTGCTCCAATATTGGGCAAAATTGCTTCAATCAAACCATGTTCTGCCTCGATAGTCCTGATTACTTTCCGGCAACGGGCAATGCGTTCTTCCTCAGTGCCTGCTCGCGGTTCAGCAAGCAGAACTATTCCACTTCCGCTTTCCTTTGCTAAAAAAACAGCCTCTCTGGCAATCTGCTCAGGGTTCAGCCGAACAGGTGCCCTGCTTACATCCGGGCTGGCTCCCAGAACCGCAAAAGCTCCTGCATCAAGAGCACTTTCCAGGGCAGTAGACATATCTATTACATCAACAATCATAACCAGCATCCCTTCATGGGCCGCCTGCCAGGCACCACTGGCATCACTGGTCACTATTATTTTTTTATTCCGATTCATAATATCCCATCCCTCAATTTAATGAAACTCAAGAAGCAAAAGCACAGTAGCCAGAGACTGCGCAGCAAGGAATTTTTTTGACACAGGCTCGCTACGCTCGCACACGGATCCTGCGGACGCAGATTAACACGGATTCTTTTTAGTATTTTTAGTTTGGTGGACGTCAAAAATTATAGTTGATAGTTTAATGAAATACTCAGCTTCCATTAATGTTTTATTCAGGATAACGGAAGCTATAACTTCCGTTATCCTGAAAATCTAAATAAAAGCAATTATATTAACCATCAGTTCAGCTTTGTAGAAATCCCATAAATATAAAAACATTAAAGAAAAAAAATCAGTGTAAATCTGTTAAATCCGTGTGCGAGCATAGTGAGCCCGTGTCAAAAATTCCCCTTAGTACGCATTATCTGTCATATGCGTATTACCTTGCCGTAGTGTCCACCGCCACCGGGACTAATCTTCAGGCGTCCCAAACGCATTTTCTTTATCATAAGAGCAATACTTTCACCGGCAACTCTCTCCACATCATCAATGCTGGCTTTCTCCACCAGCTCGATTTCGTTGTAAAAATGATTCAATAGCTTTTCCATTGTCTTTGGTCCCAGTCCGGGCAGTTCTTTCAAAGGTACCCGGTATTTATAAGGTGGACGTCCGACAGGGTGATGAGCAATATCATAATCCCTGATGGATACTATACGATCATAAACCCCATTAATGATTTTTTTCTGTCCACAGTTATTACAAACAAAAACAGGCGGCTCTTCCATTCTGATAGTATTGCATTCTGGGCAATAACTCCGGTAATACTTCCCCAGCAAGGGGTCCATTCCATAATTGGCCAGCACCCTTCTGCCCTCTTTATTCTCCAGACAAAAGCGTAATTCCTGAAAATTTTTGGCTGCCATACGGAAGAGATTGTATTCACGCCCTACATTGGGTGAGGAATGGGCATCAGAGTTAGATAAAAAAGTAAATTTTCTGGTCTCGGCAAGCATCCCTGCCATCTGAGTATCAGCGCTGAGCCCCAGTTCCAGTACTTTGATTTGCTCAAGATCCCGTCCCAGTTTGGCCGAGAGGCTATCTGTCCACATTCCATATATCCCCTTATGGGGAGTAAAAGCATGAGCAGGACAAAATACACCATCCAGCAAGCAGCACAGGTCTATCAGTTCTTTTATGCCGGCATTGACTCTCTGGGTAGACAGGGACATATTCCTTACCCGGCTTCGGATATATTTTTGATATTTTTTTATACTTTCCATATAAGGAAGATAGATTATTGAATGCATACCTTCCAGGCTTTCCACTTCACAGGCTGCTATTAAAAGGACATCATTTCTGGCAAGAAATCCCCCTTCCGATAGTTCCTGCAATTCCCCAGTGCCCAACATTTCCTCAATTTCTTCACTTACAGGAAGACAGGCTGCATCAACAACACCTACCATATCCAGTCCCTTGCGGGGAGCATCCCGGTAAATGACAGTCTTTAAATCCAGTTTTCGCGAAGCAGTAATCTTTACCGCTCTCCCCCTGGCACTACCAATATGAATATGTAAATCCCCATAAACCTCTCTCAAAATAACATCCCCATTTAGCAATTTTCTGATTGTCGGATAAGACAGAGACTGCGATAGTTTAAGGGACACAGGGGGACGTTTTCATTGTAAGGGACACAGGGGGACGTTTTCATTGTGTCATCAGGATGACACAATG
>Ga0334888_1000922_pt1 | contig 42061 bp, 32 predicted proteins | sample GraSluR1_MG_FD_207227 | JGI IMG/M metagenome (GOLD analysis project Ga0334888, IMG submission 207227) | Sludge microbial communities from methane-producing bioreactor in Wageningen University, Netherlands - Granular Sludge_3_08-R1 | ecosystem: Engineered > Bioreactor > Anaerobic > Unclassified ...
CCAGGCTCACCACGTCCGTTAGAAACACGAGTAGAATCAGCCACAGGCCGACCAGAAACGGTAACAGGCCCATGCCCGCGGCCAGGGAACGCGCAGTCGGTGTCATCATTCGCCTCCCGTCGCCGCCCAGCGGCCAACGTGTTCGGATCACCGCCCAGCCCCGATCCAGGCCCCACCACAGCCACACGGCCACCCACACCCACAGGCCGACCAGGCTGAGGTTCTGCCCGGTACGCAGGATGTCGTCAGTGACACATCCGACGTTGAACATCGGCTGCCACCAGAGCACCTGGGCCAGGGGCACCAGCACGGTAACAGCCGTGGCAGCCGCACGGCCGAGCGTCCATCGCACGAAACGCCGCCAGAGCCACAGGCCCGCCCCCACAACCAACACGACAAACGACAGGTTGACTCCCTGGATGTCGTCGAACGGAATCCACGGATAGAACCATTCGCACGCCTGAAACGAGAGAGCTGGAATGAGGAAGAGCAGTCCCAGGCAGAGCATCAACCGACCGGTGAGTGGTGTGGCGCGGGCCAGCGAGCTGGCCGGGCGGGCCTTGCCGGCCATTGGCACGTTTGTCTGCGGCCTGCATGCCATTCGTCGATTCCAGTGGGTGGCGCTGCCCAATCGGACCCGTCAGCCGTTCACGAACTTCATCGCCCAGTCGGGATAGCGTGATCCAGCGGCGGCACCCGGCGGCGCGACCTCGTCGATCCGCTTCAGATCGTCCGCGGTCAGCACCACGTCTGTCGCCGCCGCGTTTTCCTCCACGCGCTTTGCCTTGCGCGTCCCGGGAATGGGTACGATGTCTTCCCCCTGGGCCAGCAGCCACGCCAAGGCCAACTGCGCCGGCGTGCAGTGCTTCTCCTTCGCGACCTGTTCCACCCGTGCCACGAGCTCCAGGTTCCGCTTGAGATTTTCACCCTGGAAGCGCGGATTCATCCGCCGCCAATCATCCGGCGCCAGCTCATCGACCGACCGTATCTGGCCCGTGAGAAACCCTCGACCCAACGGGCTGTACGGCACAAACGTGATGCCCAGCTCTCGACAGGTCGCCAGGATTTCCGCCTCCGGCTCGCGCGACCAGAGCGAGTATTCCGTCTGGAGTGCCGCAATCGGATGCACCGCCGCCGCCCGACGAATCGTCGCCGGCAACGCCTCGGACAACCCCAGGAACCGTACCTTCCCCTGCTGCACCAGCTCGGCCATGGCCCCCACAGTGTCCTCAATCGGAGTCGCCGGATCGACCCGGTGCTGGTAGTACAGGTCCACGTGATCCAGCCCTAGGCGGCGAAGGCTCGCCTCACAGGCCGACTGGACGTACTCCGGCCGGCCGTCCACGGAACGCGTCTCCCCTTCCACCCGCAGAATGCCGAACTTCGTGGCCAGCACCACGCGATCCCGCCGGTCGCGAATGGCCCGGCCGACCAGTTCCTCGTTGTGCCCCCGGCCGTACATGTCGGCCGTGTCGAGGAAATTCACACCCAGATCCAGCGCCCGGTGAATGGTGGCGATGGACTCGCTTTCTTCGTGGGGGCCGTAGAACTCGGACATCGCCATGCAACCCAGGCCGATGGCCGACACGCTCGGACCATTCTTGCCCAGCTCTCGATGCTTCATGTTACACTTCCCTTCTCTTGCCCAGTTTCAACCTCTGATACGAAGGTTCCCTGTCCTCCACGCGGGCCTAGGTGGCGTTCCTGCGGGCTTTTGCCCTCGAGTGACTGCGGACCTCCGGGCGCTAGGGTCTTTTCCCGCCCTTCGCAATCGGGGCCGTTTACATTATCATGGCCTGATGGGGCATACAAACTTGCAATGGGCGATCGCATTCTCAGCCATGGACGCCGGCACATGAGTGAGCCGCTACACGGAGTCAGGATGGACAAATGGACGCTGGAGAGCCGGCAGGAACCGCTCGTCCGCGTCGGGGTTGTGTTGCCCGAAGACGGCGCCACGTCCGTGCGGATGGATGCGTCCGAAACCGACTACCGCTTGACCCCCACCTCAGATGCCGAGGGGACCGGGTGTGGCGCCCGCTCGTTCGTCCTGCGCGTGGACGGCGAGCGAATCGCCCTGGTGGTCGACGGAAAGCCGGCGGACGTGGCGCGTCGCTGGAGGGTCATCCCCCCGGCTGGGGACCGGGCGCATCCACCGCTGATCACACTGCACGACGTGGTGGCCGGCCGCGGGTTCCACTGGGAAAAGCGGATCACGCAGGTGGTGCCGGGCGCCTTTGTGGCCTCGGTCTGTGACGGACGGATCCTGCTGGTCAACGAAATCCCGATCGAGGACTATCTCAAGGGCGTCATCACGGCCGAGATGGGCGGCGAGTGCCCGATGGACCTTCTCAAGGCCCAATGCGTCACGGCCCGGTCGTGGCTGCTGGCTCGGACCGAGCGCAAGCACGAGGCCCAGGGTTTTGACTTCTGCAATGACGACTGCTGCCAGCGCTACCAGGGCTTCACACACCTGACGCCGGCAGGCCACTCCGCGGTCGAAGAGACGCGCGGCGAGGTCATGATTCACCGCAGCGGCACCCTCGTTGACGCGAACTACTCCAAGTGTTGCGGCGGTGTCGTCGAGGGCCCGGAACCCGTGTGGGGCATCTACAAGCCCGGACAGTACGTGGTGGCCGACGCCCCGCCCGACTCGCATGCCCGCCGCTTCGTCCCACTTCAGCCCGCCCAGTTGGATGAGTACCTCACCGGCGACTGGCTCAACACGTGCGACGTGTTCTGCAGCCCGAACGTGGTGTCACCGGCGGAGTTCGAGAAGTACCTGGGCGCGGTGGACGAGGCGGGCAGCTACTTCCGCTGGACGGTCGAGTATCCGCGGGCGCGGCTGGAAGAGATCCTCCGCACCAAGTTTTTCGAACGAACGGGCATCACCGGCCGCGAAGCCCTGGCCGAGCTGCTGGACCTCGCCGTCACCCGCCGCGGCCACTCCGGCCGGGCCACCGCTCTGCAGGTGGTCTACCACGACCCGGAACAGCGGCGCCGGACGGCGACGATCGAAGACCAGTACTGGATCCGCCACGCCCTGCACGAGAAGTTCCTTTTCAGCAGTGCGTTCAAGGTGGCGGCCGAGCGGGACCAGAGGGGCCGGCTGCAAACCATTCGCCTGATCGGCGCCGGCTGGGGCCACGGGGCCGGCCTCTGCCAGATCGGGGCCCTGGGCATGGCCCTGCAGGGCTACGATTACGCGACAATTCTGCACCACTACTTCGAGCAGATGGACATCCGGCAGGCATACTGAGCCGATGAACCTCGTGTTGGCATCCGGCCGGCTGCGGTGGCCGTGAATGCGTCTTACGGGTCCCGCTCCGGGCCTGTTTGCATCCGCGACGGAGTACGTCGTCGAAGCTGGCCGCAGGCGCCGTCGATGTCCAGGCCGCGACTGCGGCGCAGGTGCGCGTTGACGCCGCGCTCGCGGAGAATCTCCAGAAAGCGCTGCGATGCGTCGGCATCCGGCCGCCGGAAGGGCAATCCCTCGACCGGGTTGTAGCGGATCAGGTTGACGTTGCTCCGCATTCGCTTGGACAGGGCCGCCAGCTCCCGCGCGTGCTCCGGGCGGTCATTCAGCTCGCCCAGCAGCACGTACTCCAGCGTCACCTCACGACCCGTGCAGTCGAAGACGTACACGGCCGCCTCCACGAGCTCGTCGATCGAGATCTGCGCCGCCCACGGGACGATCTGCCGTCGCAGTTCATCATTCGGTCCGTGGAGCGACAAGGCCAGCGTGATTTGCAGCCCTTCCTCTGCCAGCCGGCGCATCGGCTTGGGCAATCCCACCGTGCTGACGGTGATCTTCCGGGCCCCGATGTTCATTCCCCAGGGCGCATTGATCACACGCAGGGCCCGGACCACCGCCTCGTAATTCAGCAGCGGCTCGCCCATGCCCATGAAAACGACGTTCGTCAGCCCGCGATCGTCACCGCAGAGCCGGGTCAGCCGCATGGCCTGCTCGACAATCTGCCCCGCGGACAGGTCCCGCTCCAGGCCGCTCAGCCCGCTGGCACAGAACACGCAACCGGCCGGACACCCCACCTGCGTCGAAATGCAGGCCGTCCGCCGGTCCGCGTCCGGAATGAGCACGCACTCACTCGTCGCCCCGTCCGGCCATCGAAGCAGCAGCTTGCGGGTCCCATCGGATGACGCCACATCCCGCTCGATGACGGACGTGTACAGCCCGCCCGCTTGCGACAGGGTGTCCCGCAAGGCCTTCGGCAGGTTCGTCATGTCCGCAAACTCGCCCGCCATCCGCCGATAGATCCACTCGATCAATTGCGTCACGCGGTACGCCGGCTGCCCGGTCAACGCGGGCACAGACGAAAGTTCTTCGGGAAACAACCCCAGAAGATGGGACGGATCGCAGATTGGAGCCGGTTCTGACATCGTGAATTCAGGCAAGGGGCGGCCCGGTCAGCGTGATCGCCGGCGGGCCTCTTTCTTGTGGCGGCGGACCTTCTTCGTCTTTCTCGCGGCCTTTCGTTTCGGCTTGCCGGCAAGCCGGGTGGCCGGGCGCGGTTTCGTACGACCGTCTCGACCGGTGAAGGCATGGCGCAACACGTCGTCCGTGGTCTGGGCGAAGACGAATTTGAGTTGCTCGCGGATGTCCTGTGGGATCTCCTGGAGGTCTCGCTGGTTCCCTTCCGGCAGAATCACCCGCTTGAGGCCGGCGCGATGGGCGGCCAGGACCTTTTCCTTGATGCCGCCGACCGGCATGACCCGACCGCGCAACGTGATTTCGCCCGTGATGCCGGTGTGCCGGTCGACGCAACGATCTTTCAACAGCGAAACCAGGGCCGCCAGGATCGCGCTGCCCGCCGACGGCCCGTCCTTCGGGATGGCGCCCGCCGGCACGTGGATGTGGTAATCGTGGCGCAGCACGTCCGCCGGATCGATCCCCAGGCTGGCCGCCCGCGACCGCACGATGGAAAACGCCGCCTGCGCGCTCTCTCGCATCACGCCGCCCAGTTGCCCGGTGAGATTCAGGTTGGCGTTCCCGGGCATCTTCGTCGCCTCGATAAAGAGGATGTCGCCGCCGGTCGGTGTGTACGCCAGCCCGGTTGCCACGCCCGGCAAGGAGACGGCGGTGGCCACCGACGGTTCGAGCAACGGCGGGCCCAGGTCCGCCTCGATGCTCTCGGGCGTGACGCGGGCCGAACCCTCTTCGCCCCGAACCACCGCCGCCGCCCGGGCGCGGCAGACGCCTGCGATCTGGCGATCCAGGTTCCGGACGCCCGCCTCCCGGGTGTAGCCGGTGATCAGGCGGTTCAGCGCCGCCTCGTCAAAGACCACCTGGTCGGGTCGCAGCCCGTTCTCCTCGAGCTGCCGCGGGACCAGGTACTGCCGCGCGATCTCCAGCTTCTCGCGCTGCGTGTACCCCGGAATGTGGATGACCTCCATCCGGTCCAGCAGCGGCTGGGGGATGGGGTCCATGTAATTGGCCGTCGCGATGAACAACACGTCGGACAGGTCGAACGGGACGTCCAGGTAGTGATCCGTAAACGTGTTATTCTGGGCCGGGTCCAGCACCTCCAGCAGGGCCGACGCGGGATCGCCCCGGAAATCCGACCCGATCTTGTCCACCTCATCCAGCATGAAGACGGGGTTGTTTGACTCCGCCTTGCGAAGTTCCTGGATGATCCGACCCGGCATCGACCCGATGTACGTGCGGCGGTGGCCACGGATTTCCGCTTCGTCCCTCATGCCGCCCAGCGACATGCGGATGAACTTGCGTCCCAAGGCCCGGGCAATGCTCTTGCCGAGCGATGTCTTGCCGACGCCGGGCGGCCCCGCGAAGCACAGGATCGGCCCCCGTCCGTCCGGCTTGAGCTTGCGGACGGCCAGAAACTCCAGGATCCGCCGTTTGACCTTCTCCAGGCCGTAGTGATCCTCGTTCAGGATGCCCTCCGCCCGCTTGACATCCAACCGGTCTTTTGTGCGGACGCTCCAGGGCAGCGCGCAGAGCCAGTTCACGTAGTCCAATGACACGCCGTACTCGGGCGAGGCCGGATGGATCTTCGCCATCCGCTCGACTTCCCGCTCGGCCTCGGCCAGGACCGGCTTGGGCATCTTTGCGGCCTGGACCTTCTCGCGCAGCCGCGTGATCTCCGAGCCGGCGCCGCTTTCCTGGCCCAGCTCATGCTGGATGGCCTTGAGCTGTTCCCGCAGGTAGTGCTCACGCTGGGCCTTGTCGAGCTGCGAGCGGACCTGGGACTGGATCTTCTTCGAAAGCTCCAACACGTCGAGCTGGCCTTCCATGGCGGCATGCACTTTGCGCAGCCGGGCCGGCACGTCGAACGTCTCGAGGACTTCCTGCTTATGCACGAGACTCAGCGAAAGGTTGGCCCCCAGAAAATCCGCCAGCCCGCCCGGCGTGCGGATGTTGTCGAGCACGATGCGGGCCTCATCCGGCACGTTCGGCGACAGCTCCAGGATGCGGTGCGCGGCGTGACGGGCGTTGTGCATCAGGGCCTCGAGCTCGGTGGTAAGCCCCTCCGGATCGTGACGAGGGTGGACCTTCGCCTCGAGGTAGGGCTCGGCCGACGTGAGGTCCTCGATGCCCACGCGAGCGATGCCGTGAACCACAATGGTCTCGGTCCCGTCCGGCAGCTTGTACATTTTGAGAATCATGCACGCCGTGCCGATCCGGTGCAGGTCGTCGAGGTCCGGATCGTCCTTCTCCGGGACCCGCTGGGCCACCGCGCAGATCAGCCGGTCCCCCGCCAACGCCATGTCCAGCAGCCGCTTGGATTTCTCCCGGGAGACGGCCAACGGCATGATGGTTCCCGGAAAGGCCACGGCGTCCCGCATGGGCAGAATCGGTAGAACGGCAGGGATGACGATGTCCCTGGGGTCGATCGCCCGCGCGCCGTCCGGCGGCCGGGCAGACACCGGGACCTCTTCCACGGAATCGTCCTCGAAATCCAGGTCCGTTTCCGGTGTATCTTGCTGAGAATCCTCTTCGTTCATCTTGCCCCGCCGGGTGATCTGAGGTTCATTCGTCCACGCTCTGTCGCTCGCGCGGCAAGTCAATCCACAGGTACCCCTTCCGGTAGACGGCCTTTACGTCCGCCACGCGCACGTCGGGAGTCAGGCGGACCTTGCGATGGAAGCGGCCGGAGTTGATTTCCATCAGGTGTACGCTGACGCGCCCCTCGCCGTCCGGCACGCCCGGCTTGGGCCGATCGCCCCGGACGTGCAGCGTCCGCCCCTCCACGTACACGTCGATCCGCTCCTGCTCCATGCCCGCCAGGTCCACACACACGACGTAGCGATCGTCCAACTCGTAGACGTTGATCGCGGGCACCCACAAGTCCGGCGCCGACGAGCGGAACAGGTTTCCGCCCATCATCTCGTCGATCATGGAGCTGAACTGATCGGCCATCTTTTTGAACGCTTCGTCCACGACAGGATTCCCCGCTTCCCCCGTTCCAATACGGCCGGACACGACAGGCAGCGTACCGCCGCCCGGAAAACGCGTCAAACCCGGGGACGCTCGTCTGTGGTCGGATGGTCCCACACATCGTTGCGTTACTTCGCTACGCCGGAGGGTCGATCTGCCGCGCGGCCGCCCGCCCGATGTTGCGCAGCATGCCACGGAAGATGAGGGCGTGCAGAGGATACAGAATGTACCAATAGGCCAGGCCGGGCAGGCCCAAGGGGTCGAAAATCGCGGTCTGACGGATCGTGGAATGACCGTCGCGGGCATCCACCTCGAACTGCAGCCATGCCCGGCCGGGCACCTTCATTTCGGCCGACAGGCGTAGCAGCCGCCCGGGCTCCACCGCCTCGACCCGCCAGAAGTCCAACGCGTCGCCGGGCAACAGGTTGACAGGATCGCGGCGACCTCGGCGCGTGCCGACCCCGCCGAGCAGGAGGTCGAGAAACCCCCGTAGCCGCCAAAGCCCGTTCGCGAAGTACCAGCCCGTGTCACCTCCGATCCGGGCGATGGGGGCGAACGCGACCCCCGTCGGCACCGGCACGTCCACGGTTCGCGAATCGACGATGCGATGACCGAAGGTAACTCCCGCCCAGCCCCGGACTGCGCCCCTGGACGACAGGGCATCCGACCATCGCGTCTCCGCCAATTCCCGGTCCTCGTTGGCCAAGGCTCGGGCCATGGCATCAACCATGCCGCGCGGGCGCACACCGAATGTATAGCTCGCCGAGTCATCCGTCACCACCGTATCGTGTCGCACGCTCTCGATGAGTTTCCGACCGATCCGCGCGAACACGGGCGTCACCAGACCCAGCCACAGGCTGGACAACCGGGGCGTTAGCACGGGAACGGGAATGATCACCCGCCGCAGGCCCCGCTGTCGTGCATACTCGGTCATCAAGTCGTGATAGGAAACCACGTCCGCCCCGCCGATCTCGAACACCGCGCTGCCGGGCAGATCGACGCGCAGGGCCTCGACGAGATACTGGATCACGTCTTCGATGGCGATGGGATGTGCCCGGCTTCGCGTCCAGCGGGGTGTGACCATCACGGGCAGCCTTTCCACCAGCGATCGAATCATCTCGAAGGACAGGCTGCCCGGCCCCAGGATGATGGAGGCCCGGAACTCGATGGTGGGCACACCTGATTCCCGCAGGACCCGCCCCACCTCCTGCCGGCTACGCAGGTGCGGCGACAAATCGTCGCCGGACCCCAGGCCGCCGAGGTAGACGATGCGTCGCACGCCGGCTTCCCGGGCGGCGCCGGCGAAGTTCCGGGCGCCTGTCAGTTCCTCCCGCTCAAAGGACCGCCGGGACCCGAGGGAATGCACGAGGTAGTACGCCGCGCCGATGCCCTCGAGGGCCGGACGCAGCGATGAAGGGTGAAGCACGTCACCGTGGACGACCTCCGTGGTGGACCAAACCCGGGTGGCCAGATGTTCCGGGCGCCGGGCCATGCAGCGCAGCGAAACGCCCATCGCCTCCAGGGTCCCACGCAGCCGCCCTCCCACATAGCCGGTGGCCCCGGTGAGCAGCACACGATCGGAAAGGACGATCGACATGGCGTAAACTCACTCCAGCTCGATCATGCCCGGCGGACGTGCCCTCACCCCCACGCCCGGGGGGAGAAAGCCGGGCGACTCCACGCATGCCCCGCCGGATTGATGACCCCGACATTCAGTGCTTTCCGTGCTGCCCGTGCAGTTGCCCCCGGATGGACGCGTAGGCCGCAAGTGCCCGATCCCGCGCCTGGCCGTGGTCCACGATCGGGCCGGGATACGTCTGACCGATCTGGACGTCTGCCTTCCGAAGCACCGCCGCCGGCGCCTCCCACGGCTTGTGGGTCCACTCCGCCGGCAGCTTGCCAAGTTCCGGGACCCATCGGCGCACGTAATTCCCTTCCGGATCAAACCGCTCGCCCTGCGACACCGGGTTGAACACCCGGAAATACGGAGCGGCGTCCGCCCCGCAGCCGCCCGTCCACTGCCAGCCCAGGGTGTTGTTCGCCAGATCCGCGTCGACCAGCGTGTCCCAGAACCAGCGGGCGCCCTCCTGCCAGGGAATCAGCAGGTCCTTCACCAGGAACGACGCCACCACCATCCGCACGCGGTTATGCATCCAGCCGGTCGTCCAGAGTTCGCGCATGCCCGCATCGACGAGGGGAAACCCCGTCTCTCCCCGCTGCCACGCCCCGAGGCTCCGCGAATCGTTCCGCCAGGGGAACTTCGCGAACTCGGGCCGCAACGGAGACGTTGTGGTATGGGGAAAGTGATGGAGCAGATGATGGGCAAACTCCCGCCAGAAGATCTCCTTGAGGTACACCTCCGCGGACTTGGCCCCCTCAAAACCGCGACGGCCCATTCGCTCTTGAACCGCCACCCACACTTCACGCGGACTGATCTCTCCGAAGTGCAGGTGAGCGGACAGCCGTGAACTGCCCCGGCGGTCCGGGCGGTTACGATCTTCGTCATATCGGGCCAGGGCCGATTCCAGGAATTCCTCCAATTGCCGCAACCCACCCTCCCGACCAGGTACCCAGGCCGCCCGCATTCCGCCCGCCCAGTCGGGCTCGGGCAGAAGTCTCAGAGAATCGAGGCTCTGCGACGCCGGCCAGCGTGACGGGGCCGACAGGGTCCGCGGGGCCGGCAAAGGCGAACCGGGGTCCAGCGTCTGCCCGCACGCCCGCCAGAACGGCGTGTAGACCCGGTACGGCCCGCCCTGCTGCGTCAGCACCTCGGCCGGGTCTGTGAGCAGGCTGCCGTTGAAGGTTTGGGCGTTCAGTCCATCCCTGAGAAGGGCTTCCTCCACGGCTGCGTCGGTCCGCACGGCCGATGGTTCGTAGCGTCGGTTCCAGAATGCCGCAACCGCCCCCGTGGATCGCGCCACCGCCAGCAATTCTGCAATCGGCTCGCCCCGGCGAACGATCAGCCGCGATCCCAACCGCTCCAGTTCCTTCGCCAGGGCCGTCAGGGAATGGTGCAGCCACCACCGGCCGGCCGCTCCGGGCGCCCATTCGCCCTCCCAATCCAGCGCCCAAATGAACACGGGAACGACGGGAACCCCCCGCCGAACCGCAGCCTCGATGGCCGGGTTGTCATGCAGGCGAAGATCCTGACGAAACCAGACAATGCTTGCCATGGTCCTGGCTTCCCGTCCGCGTTCACATTGGCTGCGTTTCGTCGCCGTCGGCACCTTCCGCTTCTTCGTCCGTCCTCTGTGGGGTCAGGAACAGCCGGTCGGGGTCATATCTCCAGTCTGGCATTCGTGCCAGGATGGCGTCGAAGGTGGCCGCATCCATGCTGGGCGTACGGCTCAGAATCCAGAAAAACTTGCGCGACGGCTCGCCGACGACGGCGTACTGGTAGTCCGGGTCGAGGTCGATGATGTAGTAGTCCCCTTCGAACGGCCAGAAGAACTGCACCTTGAGCTTGGCGTTGGTCGTCCGGTCCACCACGCGGGCGACGCCGATCTGCCGGTCCACGGGGCCGTTCAGGGACGACTTCCGACACTTGTTGACCACGCGGATTCGCCCGTCGGGCAGTGGTGCATACTGGGCCGTCACCCCCGTACACCCCCGCTCAAAGCTGTTGGGATACCGTGCAATCTCGTACCAGGTGCCTTGGTATCGGTCGAGATCCACGTAGTCTACCGTTGCCAGCGGCGGGTAGGACTGGGTAAATGCGCCGCATCCGCCCGCGCCGACGGTCAGCCCCAGCAACGGCAACACGCTTAACCACACGATTCTGCGAACGACCATAATCCAACCCTCCCACAAAGGTTACGCACTCTCTGCCCCCGCCCGCGGCCCACACGCTGGGCACGGGGTGTCCGTTCCCATGCGAGTGTAGGCGGCAGACCGCAATTGGACAGAAAAACGGCAGGCGGCCTGAGCCCCAGCCCAGCCGCCCGCCTGTTGAGCTCTCTGTTCGCCCGAGGAATGATGATGAGATCATGCCCCGGCCTTCTGGAAGTTCTGCGCGGCGAAATCCCAGTTCAGCAGATGGTCGATCACCGTCTCCACGTATTTGGGGCGGGCGTTTCGGTAATCGATGTAGTACGCGTGCTCCCAGACATCGATCGTCAGCAGGGCCGTCTGGCCATGCCGCAGAGGCAGGTCGGCATTCGGTGTTTTGACCACCTTGAGCCGGCCGCCCTCCGCCACCAGCCACGCCCAGCCGGACCCGAACTGCGTGGCCGCCGCATCGGCCAGGGCAGCGCGAAAGGCCTGGAAGGATCCGAAGTCGCGCCGGATCGCGTCGGCCAGCGCCCCGCCGGGCTCGCCGCCGCCGCCGGGCTTGAGACTGTTCCAGTAGAACGTGTGGTTCCAGACCTGGGCCGCGTTGTTGAACACCGGGCCTGAGGCGCTGCCGACGATGTCTTCGAGTGATTTGCCCTCTTCGGGCTTACCGGCAATCAGCTTGTTCAGGTTCGTCACATATGCGTTGTGGTGCTTGCCGTGGTGGAACTCCAGCGTCTCGGCGCTGATGTGCGGCTCCAGGGCATTTCGAGCATACGGCAGCTCGGGCAATGGGATGGGCATGGCATTCTCCTTATGTTCGTGCAGGTCATTGACGATTGGCCGTACCCGCAACTGTATGCAGTCGGACCCCGGTTGTCGATAGCTCCCTACCGCGGCGGGGCCGTCAGCCGCTCGGCGAACACGGCGAAACCGTCACGGGAAGGCATATTCATCGCCAGCAGGATGACCGCTGCCAGTGGAACCACGGCCAGGGGCCAGAACCCTGTCACCAGCACGGCCACCGCCCCCAGCGACCCCACGCCTTCGGCCATAGCCGAACCGAGGATGACCAGCGTTCGGTACGCCTGCATGGCCAGGTCCTGGGTGTCGCCCCGCTCCGATCCTTCCGACGCCTGTCTGCACGCTCTTGCCAGGAGTTGCCTGCGAACCAGCGTATACGCCAAGCCGCCGCTCACCCCCATCGTCACGACCACCAGGATGAAGATGGATTTGAGTTCCTCGTCCGCTGCGCCCAGCGGAGCAAAGCCCCCCGCCACGGCCGTCACCGCGAGCACACCGACGATCATCGCGAACACGATAATTCGCAGGGTCCGAACCATCGCCTCCGGGGACTGCAATCCGCGATCCATATTCCGTCCTTTGCCCTGGCAGCCCTATCGCGGCGACTCGTCGCCACGGTTGTCCTCCATCTCCTCTTCCGGTTCGCGATCCTCAGTGGGTTCGTCCGTCCGCGTGACGGGTGGCTGAGCCGTCTCCTCGGGGTTCGGAGCGGAAGGCTCTTCTCGCCGGAGAATCGTGTCTATCGGCGGAAGATCATCCGTCGACCGCACCGTGGTGTGAAACACCCGCCAGGGCGGCTTCGGATCATCCGGTGGAGCCGGCTCCGGGGGCGCCTCCTCGACAGGCGGACGCTCATCCACCGCGGCGGGCCCCTCCTCGACCGTCGGAATCGGCTCGCTCGCCGGTTCCACCGGCGGTTCCGGCTCACTCCGCTCGGGGGGCGCCGGCTCGCTCACCACCGGTGCTTCCGGCTCGCTCGGTGGGGGCGGTTCCGGCTCCGAAAGCGGAATCGGCGCCGCAACCGGATCGCTCCGCCACGACCGGCTTGGGGGCGCCGGCGGCTCCTCCAATCGAACGGAGGGTGGATGCCATTCCCGTGCCCGCGCCGGCGGCTCGCCCGTCAGCGGGCCTTTGTATCCGATTTCAACCGGTCCAGGCGGCTCGTCCGGGGCTTTCGGGCCCTCCACCGGCCTCGGCATGTCCGGAGGCCCGCGGCGAGCCGCTGCGATCAGCAGCCAGAGGGACAACAATGCGAAGGGCACGACCGGCAGAAGTTTGAACCAGAACAGGTTCGCATACCGAACCGAATGCTCACCCTCCGGACGCGTGGCGGATACCGCCGCAGACGCTGCATCCGCCCGGTCGCCCAGGCCATAGGTTGCGTCAAAACCCAGCGTGCCCGCCAGCCAGGGCTGGAAGTGCTCGGCCACAACCGCTCTCGGCACGTCATCGAAGGGCGTCTCGTACTTCGGATCGTGCCAGGCCCATGCCGCTAACCCCCCGACCGCCGCCAGCACGACCCCCGCCAGCGCATATCCCGCGACCAGACCGGACGCGGACAGCACGCCCCGCCCCTCGCCGTCCGCCGCCGGCCTTCGCCATCGGTCTACCGCCGCACGGATCAGGCCGCCGACCATCACCGGCACGGAAACCGCCAGCGGCAGGTACAATCCCACGCCAAACGCCAACGAACGCACCCCGAGCAGTTCCATGACCAAGCCCGCCATCGCCCCGATCAGCATCAGCTCCCACGGCAACTGCCCGGCCAAGGCATCGTCCACAACCCGCTTGAGCAGGTTCGCCTCAAGCGCCGGCAGCGGATCGGGCGTTGCCTCCGTCGGCACAAACCCGCGCGTGCGATTCAGCATCAATATCACCGCGGCCACCACCACCGCGGAAACCAACACACCCAGCATCTGGCCGATCTGCTGCTTGTACGGCGTCGCCCGCACCAGAAAACCCGTCTTCAAATCCTGCGACAGGTCACCCGCCAGACAGATCGCGATGGTCACCAGGGCCCCAACCAGCATGACCGGCAGCCTCGCCTCCGCCGCGCCCGCTTTGAGGCCCACCGCAAACAGCACCGCCGTTCCCATGACGACCGCCAGCGCCAGGGGCGCCACCGGGCTCCACGACCCGCCCACCAGGCCCACCAGCCGCGCCGCCACCGCCGCAAACACGAACGCCCCCACCAGCACGCAGACCGCCCCCGCCGTCGACAGCCCCAGGTCGGAGAAGCGGATCATCGCGTAGCCCAGTCCGCCCAACAGCAGAAGCACCAACAGCATTGGCACGTCACGCCGCGCGGGCTCCACGCCGCGCCGGCCAAACGTGCCCGCAATCGCCCGTCCGCTGGACGCGAGCACGGTCGGCAACGTCCGAATCAGCGCCAGCAGACCGCCGAAGACGACGGCGCCCAACCCGATGTATTGGAGGTAGCTTGCGCATAGGTCGTCGGGCCCCATGTCGCGAACGAGCCGCGCGGCCTCCGGTCGAATCGGCTGCAACGCCGGGTCGGCACACAGCCCGATCAGCGGCAGTATCATGAACCAGCCCACCACGCCGCCGGCGAAAATGGTGACCGCAATCCGCGGCCCGAGCAGGTACCCCACGCCCAGCAGCGCCGGGGATGCGTTCAAGGACGCAGCCGTCCGGACCGACCGAATCTCCAGGACGGCCTTCTCCCGCCAGAATCCCAACCCCTGCAGAAGCGAATACACCCCGCCCACGATGAGCCCCACGAACACAGGCCGCGCGCCGGGCCCGCCCGCGTCCCCTGCCTGCAGGATCTTGGCGCACGCCACGCCCTCCGGGTACGGCAGGCGCCGGTCCTCCCGCTCGATGAGGGTGCCGCGCATGGGAACCAGAAACAGGATGCCCAGCAGCCCGCCCACCGCAGCCCAGATCACCAGCTTCAGCAGATTCGGCTCAAAACCCGCCAGCAGCAGCGCCGGAACCACAAGAATCATGGCCTTGCCCAGCGCTTCACCCGAAGAGGCAATGGTCTGAACGATGTTGTGTTCCAGCAGCGTGCCGCGCTTCAGCAGCCCGCGCAGCACCGCCATCGAGATGACCGCAGCGGGAATGGACGCCACCATGACCACGCCGAGCTTCAACCCGACATAGGCGCCGGTCGCCCCGAAAACCACGGCCAACAGCAGACCAATCAGAATCGCCAGAGGTGAAAGCTCGCGCATGCCGCATGACTCCTGCCGGATCGGCGGGCGACATCCCTGCCGCCGCCATGCGAATGTCTCGCCGCGTCGGGCAGGCCCACTATATCCCCTGATTCGGATCGGGCAAACCGGTATTTCCCACCGGCCGACACGAACCCCACGCAACCCCTCCCCGGCCGCACCGGACGATCCCGCCTTGACTTCTACACGAACCAACACGTACAGTTGCCCGCGAGTCAGGCGGACGGGAAGACTCACCGAAAACAACGGCCAGGCCACCGAGGGGTGTATTCAGATGGCGTCACCGTATAACGTGGGGCTGGTAGGGTTCGGAAATGTCGGGACCGGCTTGGTGCGGGCCCTGGCAGCCAACCGCGATTTGATCGACGCCCGCGTCCCACACCCCATCCGCATCGTTCGGATCGCCGACCGTGACACGCAGACGCCCCGCAACGCTCCCTTCGACCCCGCCATCCTCACCGCAGACACGGACGACCTGCTGGCCGACCCCGGCATCCAGGCCGTCATCGAGCTGACGGGCACCATCGACTTCGCACGAGACCTCGTGGCCCGGGCACTGGCCGGCGGCAAGCACGTGGTGACGGCGAACAAGGCCCTGATCGCCACCCACGGCGCCGAGCTCCTCCGCATCGCCGTCGAGCACAACACCTGCCTGCTCTTCGAAGCGGCCGTCGGCGGCGGAATTCCCATCATCCGCACGCTCCACCAGGGAGTGGCCGGCAACGACATCACGGCCATCCGCGGCATCATCAACGGTACGGCCAATTACATACTCACCTGCATGGACGAGGAGGGGCTGGACTTCGAAACGGCCCTCCGACAGGCCCAGGATCTGGGCTACGCCGAGCCCGACCCCACGTTCGACGTCGAGGGCATCGATACGGCCCACAAAATCGTGATCCTCGCGAGTCTCGCGTTCGGCCAGCGGATCCGCGTGGAAGACGTCTGGGTGGAAGGCATCCGCCGCATCCACCCCCTGGACATCGCCTACGGCCGGGCACTCGGCTACGTGATCAAGCTGCTCGGCATCGCTAAGCGCCTGCCGGACGGAAGCGTCGAGGTCCGCGTACACCCGACATTGTTGCCGGAGCAGCGATCGCTGGCGTCCGTCAACGGCGTATTGAACGCCATCCGCGTGGACGGCAACCTCACCGGACCCATCGTCCTCTCCGGACGCGGGGCCGGGCCCGAACCGACGGCCAGCGCCATCCTCAGCGACCTGATGGCCCTGTCGTCCGCCGAGGCCGAGGGCGGCCTGGGACGGGAGATGCGCCTCTGCGTGCCGCGGCAGGCCACGCGCATCCGGCCTATTGCTCGACTGAAGTCACGGTATTACCTGCGTTTCGGGCTGCAGGACGTGCCCGGCGCGCTCGCGCAGGTGCTCACCACGCTCGGCCGACACGGAGTCAGCGTGGCCTCCATGGAGCAGCCGGCCGAACATCCCGGGGAGTTCGCACACGTTCTGATCCTGACCCACGAAACGGTCGAGGCCAACGTGCAGGCCGCCCTGGCAGAGGTGGTAAACCTGCCCGTGAATCGGGCCGAACCGTTCCTGCTCCGCATGGAAGGCATGGACTGACGGGTCGCGCGCCTGGCGGAGGCTCGTGCATTCGCCGCCCCGCCTGGTGCCGACCGACGCCGGCCCCGCAGGCTCAGCGAAGGGCGCAGACACCATGGCCGCACAGATCACGGTCAAGCGCGTCCGGAACGGGTTTCGCCTGGAGTCGGAACTCTGGCTGCCGCGTCCACGCGCCGAGGTCTTCCCGTTCTTCGCGAACGCCTTCAACCTGCAAACGCTTACCCCGCCATTCCTGAACTTCCGGGTCGTAACGCCAAGCCCGATCGAAATGCGGGTCGGCCTGCGCATCGATTATCGACTGCGCCTGCACGGCCTGCCCCTGCGCTGGCAAAGCGAAATCACGGTCTGGGAGCCGCCGCACCGCTTCGTGGACGAACAGCGACGCGGTCCGTACCGGCGCTGGGTCCATGAGCATCGTTTCGAGGGCCGCCAGGACGGAACGCAGGTGTCCGATTCGGTCCATTACGCCGTCTACGGAGGGCGGCTGATCGAACGTCTCTTTGTCCGCCATGACGTGCAGAACATCTTCGCGTATCGTCACCAGAGACTGCTGGAGATATTCGCCTCCCCGGCCCCCTGACGCCGCCGCAGCTTTGGGGTGCCCCCGAATCCGGGTCCAACCTCAGTGCTCAACGCCCGGTTGCGGCCCCCCTCGCGTCTCCTCGGCATCGATGTGGTGTTCCTGCGTGGGGTCAATCTGCAGGTAACGCCCCAGGATGCGTACGCCCGCGTAGAAGGGCAACGTGTCCGCCGCCGCGACCATTACTTTGTACACGTACGAGGAAAGGATGATCCCGAGCACGATATCTGTGGTCACGTCACCCCGGCGCCATGCCGCCCCGAACGTGATGGTCACGACTGCCACCGTATCCACCATCTGTGAAACCATGGTCGATCCGTTGTTTCGCAGCCAGAGGTGCTTGCCCCGCGTGAGCTTCTTCCAGAAGTGAAAAAGAAACACGTCCACAAACTGGGCCGTCAGGTAGGCCGCCATGGAAGCCGCCACCGCCATGGAGGTCGCGCCGTAAATGGTCTTGAGCAGCCCCTCCTGCCACGGGAGCGGGTTCGGTACCGACGGAAACCAATTCGCCGCCCACAGCGTCCCGATCACGAACAGGTTGACCACGAAGCCCAGCAACACCACGTAGTTCGCGCGACGCCGTCCGTAGAACTCGCTGATGAAGTCGGTGCACAGAAACGTGATCGGGTAGGGCAGCACGCCGGCCGGCACTTCGAAACGGAATCGGAACCACATGACGCCTGCCCAGAGCACCGGGTCGTCCCGCCCGATGTTCCCCAGCCAGGCCGGAGACCATGCCGACGGCCACGGGATCGAGAACAGCACCAGGAACTTCGTGATCCCGATGATGTTCAGCATGGCCATGGCCCCGATGAACAGGCCCGCAAAGAGCAGGAACACCCGCTCTCGGCGCTCGTGGAGCTCGGCCGTCACGTGAACACGATCATAGCCTTTACCGGTCATGGCCTGAGAAACGATAGGGCCGATCCGCGTCAGTCGTCAACCCGCCGCAGGGAACGTGCTGCGCATGGCATCGGCGGCACACCTCTCCCCCTGCATCACGTTCGGGCGGATCGATGGACCGTTTGCGAATGGAGTTGCGGTCAGAGGGAATCGAGAACCGGCACCGGCGCTACAGCACCATGCGGGGGTTGACGCTGCGACGGGTGGACCATTTGAACAGCAGGATGGCCGGCACCGCCGCGGCAGCCCGCAGGATTTCCAGCACGGCCAGCGCCGCAAAGACATGCAGAATCGGATGAATGGCGACGGCGTTGCGCGGCAGTGCGCCGTGGACGAACGACGACGACGCCAGGTGCCCTACCGCTGCGATCAGCAACAGGCACCAGATGGCCCGCTTCCGCCGCAGCAGGGCCAGCACTACGCCCAACAGAAGCACGAAATTCCATTCGGCGTACGGGGTCCCGCCGAGACCCAGGTACCCCCGACGCGACTCGAACCGCGTGTGGTAGAACTGGGTGAACCCCGCCCAGGTGGCGGAGGCCCGGCCCGGCCGCCCGTGCATGACCAGGTAGCGTGCAAACCCCTGCGTGCTCGCTTCGTCCATCGCCGAGAAATCGTAGATCGCCAGCGGCTTCAGTGGTGGGAGGCGCTCGCCGTTCGGCTGGCGAAGGTACGCCTGGTCCGGCGCCAGCAGCGAACCCGTCACGTGCCCGAACGTCTGCTTGGGCACGTACAGCGGATTGAGCAACGCCAGGTCCCACCCTGCGCCCGTAACCGCAGACATCGCTTCCGGCACGCTGCCGCCCGTCAGTTGCCACATGCGGATCGTGTCCGCCAGGCGGCCCGCCTGATCCGCAAGCTCGGCGTCCGCGGCAATCCACCCGTCCGCCTGGGCCTGCGCGAACCGCTTTCTCAACTCGGCCAGGTCCGGGCTCTGGGCCGTGTTCAAACGCTCCACCGCCACCGTGCGATGAAACAGGGCCGTCCCGCACAACACAGCCGGCGGGAACCGACCGAATGCCCGTTGGCCGTGCAGCCAGAACGGAACCATCAGGGCGGCCGCCGGCAGCATCGCCGCCAGAACCGTACCCATGAAGGTCCCGGCCCCGCCCGGGGCTCGGACCTCGCGGCGACGCGCGGTCCGGGCTTCCCGATGAATCCCCGTCGCCAGACACAACGGCAGCAGAATCCACCCGACGGGGCTGGTCAGGCCCGCCACTCCGGCCGCCACGGACGCCCCCAGCAGCGCACCGACCCGTCCACACGCGTGGTACCGCACGAGCAGAAACAGGCACAGCGTGAAGGCAAACGCATACAGAACAACCGGCGACACCGCGTTGGCGTAGCCGATCAGGTGCAGGCTGCCCGCGCCCAAAATACCCGCCACGATCGTCAGCCCGCGGTGCGACCAGGCGGTCCAGGCAATGCCGGCCGTCAACAGGGCGCAGCCCGCGACCAGCGCGTGCTGCAAAAACAGCAGGCCGGCAGCGCTGTCCGCCTGGAACACCGTGAACACGCCGGCCAGCATCAGCGGATAGCCCGGCGTGCGGTACTGGGCGTACGGATGCGAGAAGTCCAGGCCGCCCGCAATGTTGGCCGCCAGCGTGAGGTACTCCGCCGATTCCGGTGTCACCCAGAGCTGGGAGGCCGACCAGGCGATCGACTGCACCACAGCCACCCCCACGCCCACAACGGCCAGCAACCCCCACGGCAGACGGCGCGGAGAGCGGACGACGGACTCCAGAACCGGGCGATGCAGTCGCTTCATGACGGTCACGGGCCGAGCAACACCTACGACACCTGACCGTCTTATCGGCCCCGCTCCGCCCCATCTTTCGCTGCGGTTGTCAGCACGTTTTCGGACCTTCGCCCCGTGCCGCTGCTCTTGAGGCAGCGCTCGCCCATCTCCCCCTCGCCGCAGGCAGGGCGACCTTACCTCATCCCTCGCCGGCCGGCTCCCATCATCCGCCCAGCACAAGCGAGGGGCCCGGGCCCCAACCATCTTGTCCCGGCATCACGGATCAACGCGGCCCGGGTGCGGCTGCGCGAACAAGGGCCAACGATTCGCCGTTTCATCTGACCTGCCCTGGTGCGTGACGGCGTCGCCGATGCCGGCGTTTGGCGCGATTTTCCACCCGGATGATTCGGAACCGGCTGGGAGATCACCACGCCGCGACGTCCGCAAGATCCACGTCCAGGTCCGTGTCGAGATCGCCGGTCAGGCACAGGTCGCCGGGGGCGAAGGTCGCTCCGGGACCATTCAGGCAGGTGAGCAGGGCCGCAAAGTCGGCCAGGTCCAGAACGCCGTTGCCGTCGAAGTCGCCGTTGGGCACGGGGTGGGGAGCGATCTCGTACACGCGTACCTCGCCCGCCCCTACCGATGCGCTGAATCGTGCCCGAGGCGGGTCGTCCAGCAACGTCAAGCTCACCGGCTGGTCGGCAAGCACGTCACGGCCGGTCAGTTGCCACGAGGCCGTCCGCAGGCCGCACAAGGCAAGGTCCAGCGTGACCTCCGCCGCAAGCGGCCCCCCGTCCAGCGTGCGAACGGTGAGATACACGGGCCCACGGGAGACGTGTCCGAACCGCTCCATCTCCAGCGCGGGTTCGGCCGTTGCCGCGGTGATCGGCTCCCACCCGGCCGCGCTCAGCGTTTTGATCACCGGCATGTAGAGCTGGAACAGTGGTCGGTCGCGGTTGTACAGCTCCGGATGGGAGAAGTAGCGGTTGAGCGGATCGTCGCCTTCCATCCCTCCGCCGGTGCTGACGGCCGGGAAGAAGCCCCAGAAAAGCTGTCCCCGGATGAACTCCTCCATCTGCGCATGGGTGATGTACGACGGCGATTCCCAACCCCATTGGAGCAAATTGGAGACGACCCGGTGCCGGGCCAACGTCCGTCGCACACGACTGTCGGCATTGCTCTCGACGAGGTGGAAGACTTCCGAGCCGAGGATGTCGGCGCTGTGACCGTGAAACCGCATGGCCTCCGGGAAGATGTTCAGCATCATGCACTTGCCGAGGCTTCGCACCTCCGCGGAAATGGCCTGGAAGAACTCCGCATGCGCCTGTGGACCGATCTGGACGGGATCGCCGTTGTCCCACGAGAACGTCAACGGCCAATCTGCAACCGCGAGATGGTCGGCCCGGAAGTTCTGCCACGCTGAAATCGAGCCCGTCGTGACCGAATCGAGGTAGACGCCGGCGTTTCGGTCGAGCCCGTAGTAGATCCAGTGGTCGCGAAACAGATTGAACGTGTTGAGGCCCGGCAGATCCGGGTCGGAGTTCACCGGCCAGGCCTGCCTCCAGTTGTCGCTCCAGAAACTGTTCCACAGGTAGCTGTGGACGTCGATGCAGTAACGCCCTTCGGCATCCAAGGGCGAACAGTTCATCACGGCCTGGGCGGCCTCCTGCCGCGGGACGCGGTACCAGGTCAGGGTGGCATCGTCCCAGTCCGCATTCAGTGCAGAAACACAGAAGCCGTCGTCCACGTCGAAGTCTTTCTGCACGTACGTCATCGGCGGGGCCACGGCGTCGATCTGCAGGTTGTCGACATGGACCCAGTGATCGCCCCCGTTCCAATGACGCAATGAGATGCGCATGGCCGCGGCGTCAAGCGGAAGCGCGTACGTATACGAGAAGCGTTCCCAGACGCCTGGCGCTGAGACCGCGATGCCGGCAACGAAATGGGCGTTCGAAGCGCTCGACCAGCCCCAGCCCGCCGGCGCACCCGAAGCGTAGGTGATATCCTCCCCGGCCGCGTTGAAAACACGCACACAGAGGATCTGGAGCGTCTCGGCATCCGCCACGAGAGCATCCCAACCGATGGTAACCTGCTGTCCGCCGGTCACGGCAAACGGTTCCGCGAGGGCCATGCCCGCCCCGAGCATTGCGCCGTCGCCCAACAACAGATGCCCCGAGTCGTCGACGCCGCCGTCGGGAAGCCACGTCACCAGTTCTTCGCCTTCACCGGCCGCCCAGGACTCCAGCCTGGCCACGCGCTCCTCGTACGACGGCTTCTCGGACACGTCGCCCCAGGATTGCCAGGGATCCCACGGTGACGTGTAGTAGAACACGCCGATGCCGAGCGCGTCGCACAGGTCCAGCTCCGCCTCGCTCATCGGGTGTGTTTCGAGAAACGCGAACCCGAAGTCCAGCGGGTCTTCAATCTGGCTCGGATGAATCGGCCACATCCACGCCCCCTCGCGGGTGGTGCGTTTCACGAAATACTCGGGGTGCAGCTCGTAATACCGCTGCGTCGCCGCCCGGAAGCCCCAGTCGGGATCGTGACGGGCCAGCGATGCCGACACCGAGGCATGCCCCGGGCCGATCTTGGCGGTTACCGGCGAGAGCCCGATGTCCCAGACCGAGCGGAAACCCGTGGCCGGGTCGTATTCAAACCGCTGCGTCTGCGGGACATCCTGCGGCACGAACAACGACAGACCGTAGTCGGCCCCGGTGATGGAACCGTACGGATAGAACGAGATCGGGTGGCGTGTGTGATTGAACGTGTTTCGGTAGAGCGTGCCCGAAGCAATCGTCCGCGCGGTGTCAATGTCGTCCCACCACGAGTCGCCCTCCGCGTTCACCGGTAGCGTCCAGCACAGTTGAACGCCGCGGCCCACCAGGGGCGCGGCGGTGTCCTGCAAGGCCACATCCACCTTGAGATGCCCTCTCGCAGCGGTAACGGTCGTATCGACGTGCAGATCCTGCCCGGGCACGTCGACGCTCTGCGTGAAACCGCCGGCGGTTGGCGAGATCGCGCCGAGGATCGGAATCCGGCCACTCCACTGCATTCCGCCAACCACGTCCAGCCTGAAATCGTCGATATGCAGCAGGTGGTCGCCGCCGGTCCAATGGCGCAGCGACACGCGAATGGACGCGGCATTCGGTGCGACCGGGTAGAAGCGCTCGAAGGACTCCCACGTATCCGGCTGACTGCAACCGAAACCCCACACGCCGTGTGCCAATGAAACCGCGGTGTAACCCCAGCCGGTCGGGACATTCGAACCGGACGTGATATCCTGTCCCTGGGCGTCATAGATCCGCACGCAGAGAATGTGCGTCGTCTCCACGGAGGCGGAGCGCGCGTGCCATGAAATCCGCACCCGGCTTCCGGGCGTCACGGGGACGGCCGAATCCATCGCCATGCCGGCCCCGGTTGTCACCCCGTCGCTCAAGAGCAGATGCCCGCTGTCATCGACACCCCCATCCGCCAGCCACGTGATGTACGATCCGTGCCCGTCCCAGTACTGGTTCCGCGCCGAAGTGACCGGTCCCACACCCGCATCGAAATCGACGTGCAGCAGGCTGCAAGGTGCGATTGGCGCGCTCACCAGCATGGACAAGCCGCCGGGCTCGCCCGGAATCAGCGGCAGGTCGGCGCCGTCGACCGTGACGCCCGTCACGGAGCCGTCCGCCTCGGAGAAACTCACTTTGAGACCGTCGCCGATATCCAGAGTGACGGCCAGGGCCGGCGCGGAAACGCCGACAAGGGCAAACGCGACCAGAAGCACCCGGATGGAGGCCCGTACGAAGACGAGCCTCCCTGGATCCGTGGACAGGCCGATCGTGATCGGGGGGATTCGTTGGTGCAGGCTCACTGGACTATCTCCGCTCGCAGATACACGCGAACCACGTCCTCCTTGACGCATCATATCAGAATCTGCCGCCGGAATTGGCCCGCGGAGCGCCCAAAACCTCGTCACAGCCCCAATTTCACGCGCTTTTCCCCCGTCCGGGCCATCGACTATGATGCCCGCCGCCAGGCGGGATAGGCCCGCGCAGCCAGGAGAACGGATTCACGGGTTTAGGTGGTGAGTCGCGTGCCGTATCCAGACCTGCAATCATTTGTGGCCGAACTGGAGCGTAAGGGGCAGCTCTGCCGCGTGCGGGCGGAGGTGGATCCCGTGCTGGAGGTCACCGAGATCGCCGACCGGGTGAGCAAGTCGCCCGCGGCCGGCCACGCGCCGCCGCCGGCGACGGACCCCGTCCACGGTGGCCGGGGCGGGTGCGGGTTGCTGTTCGAGCGGGTCAAAGGGTCCGGCATCCCGCTGGCCATCAACCTGTACGGCAGCTATGAGCGGATGCGAACTGCCCTGGGCTGCGAAAGCTTCGACGCCCTGGCCGACCGCATCCAGGCCCTGCTCAAGCCGGAAGTCCCCGCCTCTCTGATGGACAAGATCCGCAAGTTGCCCGACCTGGCCCGCCTGGCCGGCTACGCGCCGAAAGTCGTGCGCACGGGCCTGTGCCAGCAGGTCGTGCATACCGACGACGCGAACTTGCTTCACCTGCCGATCATTCAATGCTGGCCGGAGGACGGCGGGCGGTACATCACGTTCGGGGGCATCTACACGAAGGACCCCGACAGCGGTGAGCGAAACGTCGGCATGTACCGCGTGCAGGTGTTCGAGCCGAAGCGGACGGCCATGCACTGGCACATGCACCACGACGGGGCCCGCCACCATCGCAAGTACGTGGCCCGGGGCGAGAAGATGCCGCTGGCCATCGTGCTGGGCGGCGAGTCGGTGTTGCCCTACGCGGCCACGTGCCCCCTGCCGCCGGACGTGAGCGAGTTGCTGTTCGCCGGGTTCCTGAACGACGGCGGCATCGAGCTGGTGCCCTGCCGGACCATCCCCCTGGAGGTGCCCGCCCACGCGGAGATCGTGATCGAGGGTTTCGTAGACCCGAAGGACACGCTTCTGGAAGGCCCCTTCGGCGACCACACGGGGTTTTACTCACTGGCGGATCGGTATCCCGCGTTCGGGGTGACGGCCATTACGCACCGCCGGGACCCGATCTATCCGACCACGATCGTGGGCAAGCCGCCGCAGGAGGACTACTACCTGGGCAAGGCCACGGAGCGCATCTTCCTGCCGCTGCTGCGGGTGCTGGCGCCGGACATTGTGGACTACTCGCTGCCCATGTTCGGGGCGTTCCACAACTGCATGTTCGTGAAGATCCGCAAGGAGTACCCCATGCAGGCCCGCAAGGTGATGTCGAGCATCTGGGGCGCGGGCCAGATGATGTTCACCAAGCTGATCATCGTGGTGGACGAGCACGTGAACGTGCACGATGAGCAGGACGTGCTGTTCCACGTCGGGGCGAACTGGGACCCGCGGCGGGACACGGTGATCGTGGACGGCCCGCTGGACATTCTGGACCATGCCGCGCCGTTCTGCGGCACGGGCGGCAAGATGGGCATCGACGCCACACGGAAGGTCCCCGGCGAGGGTGCGGTGCGGGAGTGGCCCGCGGAGCTGGAGATGACGGCTGATGTGAGGGAGCTGGTGACGCGGCGGTGGGGGGAATACGGAGTAATGTCAAATGGCGAATGACCAATGGCCAGTGAAAGGGCCTCAGTGCGGGGCAGCCTTTGACATTAATCATTGGACATTGGACATTGCGGAGCAGTGAGGTGGGTATGCAGGCTGAGGGAAGACTGGGCTGGCGTTTTCCGCGGACGTTCTGGTATGCCAACGGGGCGGAGCTCTGTGAGCGGGCGGCGTATTACGGGATGTTCATCACGCTGCTTCGCTACCTGAATGTGGACGTCGGTTTTACCGACAACGAAACCGGACTGATCACGGGGCTGTTCGCCGGGGGGCTCTACCTCCTTCCGACCTTCATGGGCATCATGGCGGACAAGATCGGCTTCAAGCGAGCCCTGATGATCGCGTTTGCCGTGCTGACGTGCGGCTACGCTTTGCTGGGCTCCTTTCAGCTCAAGTGGACGGCCGTCACCGCGCTGGGTCTGATCATGTGCGGCGGCGCCATCATCAAGCCGGTCATTTCGGGCACCGCGGCCAAATGCAGCACGGACGAAAACCGGGCCCGGGCGATGTCCATCTTCTATATGGTGGTGAACATCGGCTCCTTCTCCGGCAAGGGACTGGCCGGCGTGCTGAATGAGCGCGTGGGTCTGGACGCCATTAACTTTTACGCTTCGGGCATGTCGTTTGTCGCCCTGCTGCTGATCGCGTTCTTCTATCAGAACGTGGACACGGAAGGCACGGGCAAGACCGTGGCCCAGGCGTTGCGCGGGCTCTGGACGGTTGTACGGAACTTCCGTTTTCTCGGTCTGATCGTGATTATCGCGGGCTTCTGGCTGATCCAGGGCCAGCTGTACGGCGCGATGCCCACCTACATCGAGCGGGTGCTGGGAAAGGGCTACAAGCCCGAGTGGCTGGCGAACATCAATCCGCTGACGGTGGTGCTTCTGGTCGTGCCGATCACGCATGCCATCCGGCGTTTCAAGCCGCAAAGCGCCATCGGCATCGGCATGTTCATCATTCCGTTCACGGCGCTGGTGATCGCGCTGGGCACACTGCTGGAGAAGTACACGGGCAAATCGGTGAACCTGGGCCTGTTTTCGATCCATCCCATCGTGTTGTGCATGATCGTCGGGATTGCCCTGCAGGGTCTGGCGGAGTGTTTCCTGTCGCCGAAGTTCCTCGAGTTTGCCTCCAAGCAGGCGCCGAAAGGGGAAGTGGGCCTATACCTGGGATACCAGCACCTGGCGACGTTCTTCGCCTGGCTGGTCGGCTTCATCGCCGCAGGATTGCTTCTCAACCGGTACTGCCCCGATCCGCGGACGCTCGACCCTCTCACTCGCCACGAATGGAGACTGGCGATCGATCCGCAATACCGCTTCACGCTGGACCCGGCCGACACCGACGCGCTGAGGCAGGCGACCGTCGTGCCTCCGGCACTCCGCCACGTTCTGACAAACCGCGGCCTGGAGGTTGCGGCGGACGCAGCGATCCGGGAATTGAAGCCGCGTGACTGGTGGCGAAAGGACCCGGAGCGGTCGTGGGTGATCGAAGCTCCTGTGCGAACGGTCGCCCGATCCGACCTGCCGGTTGAGCTTCATCGTCAGTTGAAAGACGACAACGCCGTGTCCGAGGCGCTGTGGAAGGCCGTTGCGGAAGACGATGCGCCGCTCCAACCGCATCTATACCTGCGTCGCGACCAACAGGCCGGGCATGACGAGCGGTGGGAAATCGTGTTGCGACAGGTCCGGATCGACGAATCCAAGCTGGAGACGGACGCCGATGCCCAGAAGGACGGTCGAGACCTCGCCCGGCGGGATACCGTGGTCCTTTCCATGGGGCCCCGGGCGGGCGAGTCGTGCCCCCTGCCGACGGAGTATGCACACGCAGACCGGATCTGGTACGCATTTGCGATTATCGGGTTCAGTGCGTTCGGGGCCATGCTGCTGTATATCCTCGTCACGAACACGCTGGACAAGAGGTCCGCGGGGCAGACCATGCCACCCGCTTGAACGCTCGGCCGGTTCGCATCGGCGCCGCAAACACGCGCCCCAAGACGGTAGCGCCGGGAGGCCCGACCGGTGCTCCGATGCGTCTTCGTTGACTTCGCGAGAGCCCGGACGTACCCTTCGCATCGCGTGGCGCGGTGTTTTTGAGAAAGCAGGTGCTCTTGCGCATTGCGTTGATCAACCCTATTACGCGGCGAACCCAGGGGTATCACACCATCGGCAGCAAGATTCCACAGCTTGGCCTGCAGGTGCTGGCCAGGCTGGTGCCGCCGCCGCATGAAGTGGAAATCATCGACGAAATATTCGGGGGTGACTTCACCGAAGACGCAATCCGCACCCGCGGGTACGACCTGGTGGGCATCACGTCCTACACGAGCGGCGCGACCCGGGCCTATGAGATCGCCGCCCTGTGCCGCCGGCGCGGGATTCCGACGGTCATGGGCGGCCCGCATGCCTGGGCCGTGCCGGACGAAAGCGCCCGGTACGTGGACTCGGTGGCCGTCGGCGAGTGCGACGAGATTTGGCCGCAGATCGTGGAGGACGCGGCCGCCGGCCGGCTCCAGCCGCGCTACGAAGGCCGGCTGAGCGAGTTGGGCTCGCGGTTCGGGGCGGGTCTGCAGACGCTCCAGCCCGTCAACGGGCGATACGACGTGTCGAGCGTCCAGACGTCACGCGGCTGCCCGGTGGGCTGCGACTACTGCAGCGTAACGCTCTTCAACGGCGGGCCGATCCGCCGGCGTGACATCGGCTCGATCATCGAGGAGTGGAACCAGACGCCTCGGCGGTTCATCTTTGTCACGGACGACAACTTCTTCGGCGTCGGGCCGAAGCACGCCGAGTGGGCCAAGGAGCTGCTCAAAGCCATCATCAAGCACGGCAAGCGGCGGCTCTGGTTCAGCCAGACCACCATCAACATGGGCGACGACGCCGAGGGCCTGAAGCTGGCCTACAAGGCCGGGTGCCGAGGCATGCTGGTCGGGTTCGAGTCGCTGAATCCGGAGTCGCTCAAGGATTTTCACAAGGGCGTCAATCGCAAGAACGCCGACCGGTACCGCGAAGGCATCAGCGTGTTCGGCGCGTTCATCATCGGGGCGGACCAGGACACCGTGGACACGGTATCGCAGACCGCGCTGGAGTCCGTGCGGCTCGGCGTGGACACCATCCAAATCACGAACCTGACCCCCCTGCCCGGCACCCGGATGTACGACCGGTACATGGAGGAAGGCCGCATCTTCGCGACGAGCTACCCGGAAGACTGGGAGCGGTTCACGTTCGTGGAGACGGTGTACCATCCGAAGAACGTCTCCGCGCAGCAATTGGACGAGGCGATCTACGAGCTTCGCCACACGGCCGCGACCGTGCCCTGGGTGTGGCGCCGCACGCTGCGGACGCTGATCCAGACGCGAAGCCTCACGTCCGCCCTGTTCATCCACGGCATGAACAAGGGATGGAAGCGCATGGCCCGCATCCAGACCCATTACGACGAAGCGCGATTCGGAGGCATCTCGGCGAACGCGGCCGAGCGGATCGCCCGGCTGCGGCAGGCGTTTGCACTGGGGTAGTCAGGGTCTCGACCCGACCTTCACAGCCAGCGCATACAAACCAGACAATCCGGCCAGCAACACGATCAGGCAGACGGGAACGACCTCCAGGGAAACCCGGCGAGCCAGAATCCCCACCAGACCGGGGATGAGCGCCATTCCCAGGCTGCCCGCGGCTACCTGCATGCCAATGGTGTTCGCGGCATGGCGCACACCCACACGTCGGCTCGTTCCTGAGATCAGCGCCGGAAAAATGGGGGCTATGGCACAGCCGATCAATGCCACCGCAACCAGGTTCGCAACACTGGCCGGATTCCACCACAGCAGCACGGCGCCAAGCAGTGCCGCGCTGAGGCTGCACCGCATGAGCAGTTCGACTCCCAGTCGCCTGGCGTACAGGCCGGCCACGCCGCGACCCACGGTGAACGTGGCCCAGTAGCTGCCCGTCCACAGTCCAGCCATCCAGGGGTGGGTGCCCCGCGACTCGACGAGGAGAGTGTAGGCCCACGTCCCGAGTGAGGCTTCGCAGCCGGTGTACAGCAGAAACAACAGCACGCTCAGCCACACGCTGGGCCGGCGCAGTGTTTCACCCAGGGGCGTCTTGTATTCCGTCAGACGCTTGGGCTGCTCGCCCCCGCCGGGAGCGTCCTTGCGACCCCACATGGGCAGGGTCAGCACGAAGCAGGCCCCCAGCGCAAGCTGGAAGACGCCCACAACAGCATAGCCCACGCGCCACGCGTTCAGCCCCGTCACGGCGAGGGTCATGAGAACGGAGCCCAGCGTCACGCCGACCCCCCAGCTTGCGTGGAGCCACTGCATCAGCCCTTCGCCGAAATGTGCGGCCACATACGTGTTGAGACCGGCGTCAATGGCGCCGGCGCCCAGGCCGGCCGCCACGCCGAGGACAACCATCATCCACCAGGCCGGGACCAGGGTGTAGCCGATCAGGCCCGCTCCGGTCACGGCGCAGCTTGCCGCCAGCAGTTTTCCAACGCCCAGCCGCGCGGTCAGCGGGCCGCTCAGGAAGCTGGTGGTCAGGTAGCCTGTCACGGTCGCCGCGAGCAACAGGCCAACGGCGTCCAAAGGGATGGAGAAACCAGCCCGGATCGAAGGCCACGCGATCCCCAGCACGCCATCCGGCATTCCCAGCGCGATGAAAGCAACGTACGCCAGGACAACCAGACTGGTCTTGGGATGGTCCTTGATCCGGGTCCAGATTCTCATGTTTGGGGCTTCCTGACGGTTTCGCGGTCAACACGTAACGTCGGCGTATCGCCACGGGCGACGGACCCGTGCCGGCCGCTCCGTCCGTTCATCCCTCCGGTGTGGCGAAGGAAGGCGGGACGCATCGCGTCCGCTTCCTCTCGCGAAACACGCCAAGGAGGAAGATCGCCAACCCGCCAAGCAGGCCGGCGAAAAACATGTCCCAGCGGAAGGGATTCGGCACGCCGCCCGCCTGGATGTTGCGCCAGTCCAAGCAGAAGGACACGATCACAACCACGCCCGCAACGATCATGCCCAGCCAGCACCACAGGGAGAGCCGCAACGGGCAGCCGCGTCCCTCGCGGATGATCGCCCAGAGGCTGCCGAAGACCAATCCGCACGAGACCAGAACCGGCGCGATCACCGGGCCCGTCCAGATGACCGGCAGCAGGAAGAGAATGTCCCAGTCGAAGAGTGTGGCGGGCCACCCGATCGCCAGCCGGAGGAAGACGTAGTAGAAGATGTCCCACACCGCGAACATCAGGGCGAAGAAGGCGAACCACTCGCGGCGTGACCGGCACATGCCCCATGCCACCGACGCCAGCATCACCAGCGTGGCCAGCTCCCGACCCAGCTCCACGTACAACTGCCGCTCCACCTCCCAGCCGCGGGCCCTGAGCTGGTCCAGCGTGATGGCCGGCAGCAGGTCGTGCGCGGAGATGCCCGGAGGAAGCTGCAGACGGATGGGCTGGTAGACGGCGCGCAGGTACACCACCACGGCCGCCTCGACGTAGCCGAAGGCGGTTGCAAAGAGGACCGAGGCGATCAGACGAGTCTTCCAGGAGGTCATGGGCAGGTCCGCAAACGGCGAGACGAGCAACGTCAGGGCTGCGGACCCGGTCCGCAATCGTGGATCGGGGCGGCGTCCGCATCCGCCGCCTCCGCCGATTCGTCGAGCCCTTCGGGCCCTGACGAATCCTCAGCAAGTTCGGTCGTGCCGGCCGGCTGGCGCTCCAGCCACGCGTGCAGGTACCCGAACGGGTCGGCGGTGTTCGCCGCCGCGCGGAACACCCGGATGGAATCGGGCCAGCTACGCCCCGTAGCCGCGTGGACGTCCTCAAAGAGGTCCAGGTCCTGGTTGTATCGCACGTTCGCGAGGATCCAGGCGTTGTTTGTGGGCAGGTCCGCCACGCCGGCAAAACTGTCCGGCCGGTTCATGAGCGGAAGCACCTCGTTGACGAATCGATCGCGGCCCGCCTGATACACGGCCTCCCGGCCGTCCACCTTGTCCTTCCACGGCATGTCCTGCGCGTAGAACTCACGCAGGCCGTCATACAGGCTGAAAATGAAGGTGTTGTACCGGGCCAGGTCGTCGTACCATTCCACGGCCGTCTGGGCCGCCTCCGGCTCCTCCGGATACCGATCGCGGAAGAACTGAACGGCGCCGGTCTGTCCGACCCAGGTGGCAAGACTCTCGTTGAACGTGGTGTTGCTGGGGTGCCAGACCGTGCGGTGCAGCAGCTCGTGACAGATGGTCTCCACGATGGACAGCGGGTTGCGGCTCAACATGCCGGAGAAGACGGGGTCGGGCAGGAAGCTGAGCGTGCTGTACGCATCCACCTTGTAGTGAAGCACGTCATATCCCTGCGCGGTGAGCTCGTTCACCTTCCGCGCCGCATGCTTCCAGGTGAAGTATCCGAGGTACGGCACGGTCCCGACGATGGGAAACTCCCAGGTCTTCGGTACAAAGGCGTGTTTCACACAGGCCGACACGTTGTAGGCAACGGGGCCGTCTCCCGTGTCGAAGTACAGCTTGTACGCGTTCTCGACATTCAAGGCGAGGGTGTCTTCGGCGAAATCGCGCGCCTCGATCAGCAGTTCCATGCGCGCGACCTGCTCTTCCGTTAGAGCGCCGTTCTGAAGGGCCTCTTCGATTGGAATCGCATTCGCAACGATGTCGAGCTGACCGCCGATTTGCGGCAACAGATAGCGCAGATCCAGCGCGCAGCCGGACACTGGCAGCAGACACACCCCCATCGCACAGATGCGGGTCGTGATTGGATGACGGTATCGGCAACCCATCAGCCCCGCTCCGCCCCGGTGTCCCCCCTCGCGCAGCAGATACCCTTGGCCCTTCCCTCGGCGAAGCTGCGAACCCGCGGGGATTCTAGCACGCTCCAGGCGTCTGGCAACTCCATTTGAAGCCACCTCTGCCGCCGGATTGTTTACGAACCCGCCGTACGCGGATAGAGTGGTCAAAGGGGACGGGCGATCACGCACGTCTCGCACGTGAAACAGCCGCAGCAACCGGGATGACCATGACCAAGGACTGGGTTCTTCAGGCATTGCCCAACGGACAACCGATCCCCGGCCGGTGGAATCTGCCGCCGGTGGTCGTCCAGCTTCTGCAGAACCGAGGGATATCCACGCCGGAAGCCGCCCGGGCCTTCATCGACCCCCAGCTCCGGGATCTCCACCCGCCCGACCTGCTGCCGGGAGCCCGAGAGGCTGCCACCCTCATCGCAACCGCGGTCCGAAGACGCCAAAAGATCGTTCTCTACGGCGATTACGACGTCGACGGCATCACGGGCGTGGCCGTCCTGTGGCATGTCCTCCGGGCCGCCGGCGTGCCGCCAAGCTTCTACGTGCCGCACCGCCTGGAGGAGGGGTACGGGCTCAACAGTGCTGCCGTCCGCAACATCGCGGCAGACGGGGCCGCCCTGCTGGTCACCGTGGACTGCGGAATCGGATCGGTCGATGAGGCACGGGTCGCGGCCGAGTGCGGGCTGCCCCTTATCATTACGGACCACCACACGACCACCGGCGTCCTTCCCGAGGCCGCGGCCATCGCCCACCCGACGGTGAACGGCGCGTATCCCAACCCGGCCCTCTGCGGGGCTGGGGTGGCCTTCAAGGTGGCGTGGGCCCTCGGGCAGGAGCTGTCCGGCTCCGACCGCGTGGCACCGGCCTACCGCCAGATGCTCATGGATCTCCTGCCGCTGGTCGCCCTGGGAACGGTGGCGGACGTGGTGCCGCTGGTGGGCGAGAACCGAATCCTGGCCCGGCACGGACTGGCCATGCTCAAATCCACGAACAACCCCGGGCTGGCCGCCCTGCTGGAATCAGCCGGGTTGGCCGGTGCCAACGTCAGCGGGTACGACGCCGGATTCAAGCTGGCCCCGCGACTGAACGCGGCCGGCCGCATGGGCCACGCCCGCCTGGCCGTGGAAATGCTTACCCGCGCCGACGCCGGCCGTGCGAAGGAGATTGCCCTGTACCTGGAAGAGCACAACCGGGCCCGCCAGTCGAAAGAGCGGAGCATCTTCCGGGCGGCCTGTGAGATGATCGAGGAACGGCGGCTCAATTCCGACGCCGGTCGAGGGATTGTGCTCGCCAGCGACAAATGGCACGCCGGGGTCATCGGCATCGTGGCGTCCCGGATCGTGGAACGGTACTGCCGACCCACCGTTCTGATCGCGATCGAGAACGAAGTGGGACAGGGATCGGCGCGCAGCATTCCGCCGTTTCACATGCACGATGCGCTGGCGGCCTGTGGCGAACACCTCCTGCAATTCGGTGGACACGCCATGGCGGCCGGACTCCGGATCGACGCTCAACACCTCGATGCCTTCACGACGGCCTTCACGAAGGTTGCGAACACCCGCCTGACGGGTGCGGACATCCGGCCCAAGCTGCGCCTCGATGCAGAAGTGTCACTTGAACAGCTCGACCTGACCACGGTTCAAGCCATGCTGAACCTGGGACCGTTCGGCCCGGGCAACCCCACCCCGCGGTTGTCCACCGGTTGGGTTGAGCTGGCGGGTGAGCCGCGCTGCGTGGGCAAGGGCGGGGAGCACCTGTCCGCAACGTTTCGGGAGGGCTCCGTCCGGCTGCGCTCCATCGGGTTCGGCAAGGCTTCGCTGGAACAGCCGCTGAAGGAGAGCCGCCGCTGCCGACTCGCATTCGAGCCGACGATCAATGACTTCAACAACCATCGCACCGTGGAGATGCAGGTGCTGGACATGCAGTTCCCTTCTGGGGCCAACGGGCCGGCGCCCACGGCGGACGATGGCCCTTCACTCCTCTGAGCCGAGGCCCGTGTCGTGCAACCCCTTGCCATCGGTCATCATGCCACGCTGAACCCGGACGAACTGGCGTTCGAGTTCACGCGCAGCGGCGGACCCGGCGGGCAGAATGTCAACAAAGTCAACACGCGCGCCACGGTTCGGTTGGACCTGGCCGCATGCACCGCGTTCACCCCGGAGCAGACGGCCCGCATCCGGCGCCGGCTGGCCACCCGAATCAGCCGGGACGGCGTGCTGCGGGTCGTCGCGTCACGCCACCGGACCCAGGGCGCCAACCGTGACGCCGCGGTGTCTCGATTGGTGGAGTTGCTGACTGCGGCGCTGGACCGACCCAAACCCCGTCGAAAAACCCGCGTTCCGGCCTCAGTGAAACGCCACCGCCGCGAGGACAAGACTCGCCGGTCGCAGCAGAAGCGGGACCGGGCCTGGCGATCGCAGGAGTGATTTCCCCTGCTATTCGAGCCATTCCGTGTCGTCGGACGGGCGGTCCGGATCGAAACCAAGCCGGCGAAGCCACGCGTCCGTCTCCCCGGGGGCGGGTTCCTCCGGCTTCTCGTCGCGGTCCGGGGCGTCTGGCGCGGATTGATCCGCCCCAGGCGGACGAAGCAAGTCGCGAACGAACGCCTCGCTATCGATGGCCGTGGCGCGATGGTAGCGAGCATCGTGCTGGATGGCATGATCGCTGGAAACCACCGTGTATTGCCCTGCCGCTGACGCCTCGTCCAGCGCGTCCAGAATGGCGTCATCCGCGCTTCGGCTGCCGGAGAAAACCACGTGGACGCCGAACGCCCGCATCTGCTGAGCGATGGCCAAGGAGGTGGATGGCCCGTCAAACACGATCGTGACCTCCGTTCCGGCCCCGGAGGCCCATCGGCCGAGCAGACGGCAGAGTCCAAGCCGGTCGATCTGACGCAAACTTGCCACATCTCGTGCAGCGTACAGGAGGTTGTTTCCATCAATGAGAACGGGCACGGCCAAAGCTCAGCAGGCGGAATGGGGATCAGCCGTGTTCTGCGGATCGGGTCTGCGTCAGCGCTTGCGTTTTTTCCGCCCGCGCTCCCAGGGGGGGATTCGCGACTCACGAATCCGGGCCCCCAGCCATATCGTGGAAAGCACGCACAACATGACCGCCACCACCCCTAGAATCATGACAAAGGCCGGAAGACTCATCAATTGCTGCTGCCCGACGGCATCCGGCTCGGGTTGGTCACCCACCCCTTCGAGAAACACAGACAGGACGAACAGGAGGACCGCCGCTCCGGCACAGCTCGCCGCCGCCACCGCGATCTTCCAGATGGGCCATCGTGTCGACTTCATCCACAGGCTCCTCATACGGACGAAACACGAGGGACGCCGAAGACGACCGGTCGGGGGTCGGCTCGACCCCGCCCAAGCTACGGCCGCTACTGCGGAAGTCAAGCCGTGAACGAAAGACGGGCGGAGCGGGCGACTGCCGGAATCAGCGCGGCGCGTGCCGGCGAGGGCCGCGGCTCCCGGTGAATCGTTCGAAGGCCGCCAGCGTCTGGCGGCTGATGTGGTGCTCCATCCCTTCGGCATCCAGCCGCGCCGTCTCTTCCCCCACGCCGAGCTTTCGCAGGAGTTCCACGACCACCCGGTGCCGACGCCGACACTGGGAGGCCAGTCGCCGCCCGGCGGGGGTCAGGAAAATCGCTCGATAGGGACGGCTGGCCACCAGGCCCGCCTCCTGGAGCCGCGCCACCGTCTTCGTCACGGTGACGTGACTGACGCCCAGCCGCCGGGCAAGATCCACCGCCCGGGCCTCGCCCTGGACGTCGAGGAGGTCGGCGATGGTCTCCACGTAGTCCTCCGCCACCTCGACCAGGTGGGCCCGCCGGGTACGATGGTGACCGCGGGCCTGGACGTCCGGCCCGGGCACGTCCGGCCGCGGGCCGCCCCGACGGCCGTTCGCCTGCGTGGATTTGCCGGATCGAGCCATACAAGCCCATTATGGCAGGGATTGGACTTATTGACAACCCCTACTATACAATTTAGCCTGAGCTACACGTGAAGGAGAGCGCCCCCATGCAACCGACGACTCGCCATCCGACCGTGTCCGTCCTCACACGGATTCCCCTTGCCGCCCTGCTTGTCGCGAGCGGCTGGCTCACCGCCGGCTGCCGCAAGCCGTCCTCTTCCGCAGAGGGGAACGGCAAACGGCGCGTGGTATGCACCATCGGGATGATCACCGACGTGGCCGGCATTGTGGGCGGAGACCGAACGGTGGTGGTCGGGCTCATGGGCCCGGGCGTGGATCCGCACGGCTACGCCGCCTCGCCGGCCGACATGCGTGAGATGTCCCGCGCCGACCTGATCCTCTACAACGGCCTGTTCCTGGAGGGCCGCCTGGCGGAGCAGTTCGAGCGTCTCGCCGCGCGCCGCCCCACGGTGGCCGTCACGGACGGAATTGACCGCGCCCTGCTGCGTGCGCCCCCGGACTTCGCCGGGCAGTATGATCCGCACGTCTGGTTCGACGTGTCCCTCTGGGCGAAGGCGACGGAGCGAATCCGCGACGCCCTGATCGAAGTGGACCCCGCGGGCCGGGCGGAATACGAGCAGAACGCCGCCGCGTACCTGGAGCAGCTTTCCGCTCTGCACGAGGAGACCCGCGCCCGCATCGCGGAGATTCCCAGGGACAATCGCGTGCTCGTCACGGCCCACGATGCGTTCGGGTACTTCGGCCGGGCGTATGACATCGAGGTTCGCGGCCTGCAGGGCATCAGCACGGAGAGCGAAGCCAGCCTCCGCGACGTGAACGAGCTGGTGGACACCCTCGTCAGCCGCCGGATCAAGGCGATTTTCGTCGAAAGCAGCGTGCCGCGCCGGAACATGGAAGCGCTGATCACCGGGTGCCGGGCCCGCGGCCACCAGGTGCGGATCGGCGGGGAGCTGTATAGTGATGCGATGGGACCGCCCGGCACGCCGGAAGGCACCTACATCGGCATGGTCCGACACAACGTACACACCATTGTGGATGCTCTACGATGACGCAGACGCCGACCATTATCGAGTCGCCGCATCCGACGGGGTTGCCCGCCGACGCGAGCCCGCCGGCCGTCCACGTGCATGACGTGACCGTAGCCTATCACCGCAGGCCGGTGTTGTGGGACGTGGACCTGGAACTGCCGGCGAACCGGCTGATCGCCATTGTCGGTCCGAACGGCGCAGGCAAATCGACGTTGCTGAAGGCCATACTCGGGCTGGTGCCGCTGGCGAGCGGTCGGGTCACGATCCTGGGTCGCTCGCTGCACGAGGCCCGCTCGCTCATCGGATACGTGCCGCAGCGGGAGTCGGTGGACTGGGACTTCCCCGTCAGCGCGCTGGACGTGGTGCTGATGGGGCGTTACGGGCGTGTCGGGTGGTTGCGCCGTCCGCAACCGGCCGATCGGGACGCGGCGCGGGAAAGTCTGAACCAGGTCGGCATGGGCGAGTTCGCCGACCGGCAGATCAGCCAGCTGTCAGGCGGGCAGCAGCAGCGGGTGTTTCTGGCTCGCGCTCTCGCCCAGGACGCGGCGATCTACTTCATGGACGAACCGTTTGCCGGCGTGGATGCGGCCACGGAGCGGGCCATCATCGAGGTGCTACGCCGCCTGCGGTCCGGCGGCAAGACGGTCATCGCCGTTCACCACGACCTTCAGACGCTGACGGATTACTTTGACCACGCGGCGATGCTGAACATGCGCGTGGTGGCGGCGGGCCCGGTGCGTGAGGTTGTCACACCGGAGAACCTGCACCGCACGTACGGCGGTCGGCTCACAATTCTGGAGGAGACCGCGGAGGCCATGCGGCGTTCGGGACAGCCCGGACGGGGGTAGCCAGTCATGGAAGACCTTCTTCGCCTGCTCCGGCTCCAGGACGTCAACACGTGGATCGTGCTGATCGGCACGGGTCTGCTCGGGTTCAGCAGCGGCATCATCGGCAGCTTTGCCGTGCTGCGGCGCCGGGCCCTGGTGGGGGACGCGGTGGCCCATGCCGCCCTGCCCGGCATCTGCGTGGCGTATCTGTTGTTCCGCGACGCCGGTTTCCCGGTGTTCATGCTGGGCGCGCTGGTGTCCGGCGTGTTCGGTGTGCTGTGCGTTTCGTTTGTTCGATCGCAGACGCGGATCAAGGAGGACGCGGCCATCGGGCTCATGCTCAGCGTCCTGTTCGGGCTGGGCATGGTGCTGTTGCGCCGCATTCAGAATGATCCGGCGGGCAGCCGGGCCGGACTCAAGACGTTCATCTACGGCAAGGCCGCCGGGATGACCTGGCCCGACGTGGCGCTGATCGCATCGGCCGGCGTGCTGGTTGTCATCGTGGTCGTGGCGCTGTTCAGGGAGTTCCAGGTCCTGAGCTTCGATCGCGAGTTCGCCGCGGCTCTGGGCTGGCCCGTGTTCCGGCTGGACGTTCTGATGATGTTCCTGCTGTGCGTATGCACGGTGGCGGGGTTGCCGGCGGTGGGCGTGGTGCTGATGGCGGCGCTGCTCATCATTCCCGGGGCAGCGGCCCGATTCTGGACGGACCACCTGGGGTGGATGCTGATCCTGGCGGGGGGATTCGGCATGTTGTCGTGCGCAATGGGGACGGCCCTCAGCGCCAACGTCGCCAGTCTGCCCGCCGGCCCCACGATCGTCCTGGTGGCCGCCGGGGTGTTCGTACTCTCGATGCTGCTCGCTCCCCGGCGCGGACTGCTGGCGGAGGGCCTGCGGCGTTGGGGGATGCGTCGGCGGTACGCCATGCAGAACCTGCTTCGGGCGATGTGGGAAGCGGGCGAAGCCAGCGGGGACTTCTCCACCCGCGTGACGTTGGGCGACTTGCTGCAGGTTCGGTCCTGGAGTGCCGGCGCGCTGACCCGCCACCTGCGTCGGGCCGCGGCCCCACGATGGGTCCGGCCCGAGGCGGATGCGTACCGTCTCACGCCGGCAGGCGTCGAAGAGGCGGCCAAAACCGCCCGGGCGCATCGTCTCTGGGAGGCCTTCCTGCTGGAAGAGGCGGCCATTGCACCCGAATACGCCCACCGCTACGCCGATCAGATCGAACACGTTCTGCCGCCGGACGTGCTGAACCGCCTTGAGGTTCGACTGCGAGCCCAGGGACGCATTCCGGACCCGGACAGCACGGACCGCCTGAAGGGAGGCACACCGGCATGAGTCCCTTCGAACTGTACGCGGAAGACGGCTGGGTGATGCTGACGGCCACGCTATGCTGCGTCTCCTGCGGGCTGCTGGGCTGCTTCCTTGTGCTGCGCCGAATGTCGCTGCTGGGCGACGCCATTTCGCACGCCGTGCTCCCGGGCCTGGCCGTCGCGTTCCTGCTGTCGGGCAGTCGGGCCGCCCTTCCGATGCTGCTGGGCGCCATGCTGGTCGGCATTCTCACCGCGTTTCTGACGGACACGCTGGCCCGCTGGGCTCGCGTCCCGGAAGACGCCTCCATGGGCGTGGTCTTCACGTCCCTCTTCGCCCTCGGCGTCGTACTGATCAGCTACGTCGCACCCCAGGTAGACCTGGACCCGGACTGCGTGCTGCACGGACAGATCCTGCTCGTGCCCTACGACGTGCGCAGCGTCTTTGGGATCGAGATTCCGTACGCCACGCTGGTCCTGGCGGTTGTGACCGCCGTCAACATCGCGCTGGTCGCCGTCTTCTACAAAGAGCTGAAGGTCGTCTCCTTTGACCCGTATCTCGCCACCACGATGGGGATCAGCGCCACGGCCGTTCACTACGGCCTCATGGCTGCGGTCGCCGGCACGACGGTGGCCTCATTTGAGTCCGTCGGGGCCATTCTGGTGGTGGCCATGCTGATCGCACCCGGCGCGACGGCCCACCTTCTCACGGATCGCCTGTCGCGAATGCTCGTGCTGGCGGCGGTGTCCGGCGCCGTCTCTGCCGTGGCCGGCTATCTGCTGGCGGTATACTGGAATACGGAGGTCGCCGGGATGATGTCCGTCGTTGCGGGCGGGCAGTTCGCGCTGGCCGCAGTCTTCGCGCCGCGCTACGGCTATGCCAGCCGGCTCGCCCATCAGGCCGCCCTGACCCTGCGAATTGTGCGGGAGGACATGCTGGGGCTGCTGTATCGCTGGCACGAAAGCGGAGGCCGGCCGGCCCTTTCCGCGCGGGACGTGAGGTCCGCCCAGGGCCACGGGTGGATACCGATCGTCGCACTGTGGTTGCTGTTTCGGCGTGGAGAGGCCCGCCGAGAGAACGGAGATCGGGTGGCCCTCACGGAAGCGGGCCTGAGCAGCGGCCGGACCCTCATTCGCTCGCACCGCCTCTGGGAGAGCTTTCTGGCCCAGAACCTTCCCCTGCCGCCGGACCACCTCCACGAGCCGGCCATGCGGGCGGAACACTTCGTCACGCCGGCGGTGGCCGACCGACTCGATGCCGAGTTCGGCAGCGATCCGGACCCCCACGGGTCCGCCATACCGCGCGAGAACTCAACGTAGCGTCACCGCGTGTTCGGCAGAATCGACCGCGACCCGCTCCGCCGCGGCCAGCAGCCCGCGACGAAACGCCAGACGCTTCAGGGGCAGGTGGGCAACGTACAGGGCCTGCACGATCTCATCGCAAACGCCGGCTGAATCCGCCAGGTCTGTCGTGGGGCGGCCGCAGACCACCGCCAGGCGCCGTCGGAGTTCCTCTTCGCGGCGCCCTTCGGCAACCACGTACCGGCGGGCGTAATCCAGGAACGCCGCGTCCAGATCGGCACCGTATGTCGATCGAAAACAGCCGGGATTGGCGTTCCACAGTCGCACCGCGGCCTGGCCCAGCGCGAATTCCCGCTCGAAATACCCGTCGAACGTGTACCGATGGTCATGGACGGCCACCGCCTCCGGTGCATACCACACCCGTACGCCGGACTCCGTTTCTAGCCGCCACGCCAGTTCCAGATCCTCGAAGAAGAACGGTCCCAGGGCCTCGTCAAACCGCCGGTCCCCGAGCACCGAGCGAGGGATCGACAGGTTCAAGTTCCACGCATGACGGTAGTTACACCACTCGTGCGGCCGCAGTTGGTCGTAGAAGAACACCATGGACGTGCTCTGAATCATCCGGTCGAAAACAGTCTCGTCCGGATACGAACGCCACGGGGACTGCCCCAGCACCATCGCTGGCCGCGCGGCTCGGCGATGGGCCTCCAGGTGGGCCGAAAGGAACCCGGGGTCGGGCAGCACGTCGTCGTTCAGCAGCAGGATCCATGCGCCTTGCGCGCGGTCCAGGGCCCAGTTTTTGGCCGCTCCAATGTTGGGAGCCGCCAGGTGACCCACGCGCAACGCAAACGGCCAATCCCGCGCCAGTTCACGTTGCGCCGGCGCCGCTCCGTTGTACACAAGCAGCACCTCCATGTCGCGCTCGTGGGCGGTCTGCTCCGCGAGCGCCCGGAGGCACGGCTCGATGACGGCCCAGGGGCGATTCGTAGGGATGATGACGGAGACAGCAGGCACGTCTGCAAATCCTTCTGCGACGACGGAACGCTCGCCTGGAATCACGTGTTTATCGGTCGTTCCGCACCGGGGCTTGAGGCAAGCGCAGTCAAGGCGGCCCCACCGAACGACCGATAAACCGGGGAGCCCCTGCCCGTGCCGGGCGGGGCATTTCCGGCCAACGGGCGGGACGACGGGAGTTCACATCTCCCGCGGTCCCGGTTCTTCTGAAAGGAGCCACCCCGAACGGCCGCCGGCAGGGAGGCCGACATGACGAAGGTTCTGCTGATCCAACC
>Ga0334888_1000940_pt1 | contig 41665 bp, 44 predicted proteins | sample GraSluR1_MG_FD_207227 | JGI IMG/M metagenome (GOLD analysis project Ga0334888, IMG submission 207227) | Sludge microbial communities from methane-producing bioreactor in Wageningen University, Netherlands - Granular Sludge_3_08-R1 | ecosystem: Engineered > Bioreactor > Anaerobic > Unclassified ...
TAAATATGATGTTGTTTCGCTTGTTTTCAGCTTTTTCTATCACTTTCATCACCCACTCCATTATACCATGTACATTACTAAAAGCCCAGCTGAACTCGCGTTCATCTGGACTTTTTTGACAGTCTGACACACCCGAAAGGGTGTGTGTTCTTTTGTGGTGGAGGCGAGGAGAATCGAACTCCTGTCCGAAAATGAATCCAAAAGGCTTTCTTCGAGCGTAGTAACCAATTTGAGTTATCGCCTCAAGCTGCTTCCGGTTACCGAATCAGCCCTACACTATTCCGTGAATTTCCCCGGTGGAGACACAGACCTCTCTCCATGGGTAGCCAACTATTTGACGCTCTTCCAGCCCCGTCGGCGGCAGGCTGGTCGAACGGCTACTTATTTACTAAGCAGCGATTAATTGATTATTGTTGACAGTTATCTGTCTGTCCAAGTTTTATTGTGGCCCTGGTCCACAGCTCGCTTACCAATCCAATCCTATCCCCGTCGAAACCATTGCGCCCCCATATTGGCTCCTTGTTCGGGAGTATCTTGAAGTATATCATTTCAGGGCCTTTTGGTCAAGAAAAAAGGTAAGTTTTGATTTGTGGCGAAAGGATATTGATGCATTCTGTGCATCTTGCGCCGTATAAAATACCACTTGGGGCCAGACCACTTGCCTTTTTATGGAAATTGTTTTACACTCGTTTTAGGAGGGATGACCATGAAGATTACCCACGTCCAAGCACCGGGTATAGAGAAAGAGATCATCCTTCGTTATGACGTTGAAGATGAGGAGATCAAAGAGATCTTGCAGTGGTTGCAAACCCGTGAGAAGAAGATTCCGGTCAAAATCGAAGACCGCTTCCGCTTGCTCTCCCCTAACGAGATTCTTTATTTTGAATCGGTCGACAACAAAGTTTTTGCCTATACTACGGAGCGTGTTTTACCGGTTTCGTCTACACTCAGTGAGTTAGCAGCCGAATATGCAAGTGTGGGTTTTATCCATTGTTCCAAAAGCATGGTCGTGAATCTACATAGCATTGAAGCGCTACAAAGTGATTTTGGCGGACGCATTATTGCTACGTTGCAAAATCAAGAAAAAATCATCATCTCACGTCACTATGCGAAAATGTTACGAGAGCGTTTATTAAAATAAGGAGGGATGCAAGTTGAGGGCGTTTAAGAATTTCTACGTTTGGGTTTTGAATGCAAAATTGCTCATGGCAATGTATTTTTTGAGTCTAGTATTTCTGACTGCAATCATTATTTTCTTCCAAGATGTCTTCGTGATTCGGGTTTTGCATCTGTTCCAGATGCTATTTTTGAGTATCGTCATTGCTATGACACAGGTAGTTTTTGTGGATCAGTATCTCACACTCAGCCAAAGCTTTCTTTGTCAAAGGAGTGTGGTCTGGTTGTTTTTCTCAGGAATCATGACCTTTCTCACTGCAAAAGCATTTCTCTGGTTCCCCTTAACACCTACCTTGGGACCTGCTCTTTTGGCTTGTTCCATGGTTCTGGTTTTAGCCCTCATGCTTTTAGGGAATCGCTGGGAACAAGAAGCCGATACCCTTCGTTTAAATCGCAATCTCGACCATTTCAAAACAAAAGGAGGATCTTAATTCATGAATCCTATTATTGAAACCAACAAGCTGACCAAGTATTATGGCAAATCCAGAGGTATTATTGATCTTAGTCTTACCGTAGAAGAAGGTGAAATCTTTGGCTTTATCGGTCCCAATGGCGCCGGCAAATCCACCACCATTCGCACTTTGTTAGGCTTGATTCACAAGACCAGCGGAGAAGCAAAGATTTTTGGGCTGGATTGTGCCACCCAAGGTAAAAAGATCTTAGAAGAAGTGGGCTACCTGCCAAGTGAAGTCTTTTATTATGAGAACATGAAGGCGATCGATCTTTTAAAGTATTCGGCTAGTTTTTATGCAAAAGATTGTGAAGGCAGAATCAAGACTCTGGCGGAAGCTTTGGAGTTGGATTTGACGCGAAAAATCGAAGACATGAGCACCGGCAATAAGAAGAAAGTCGGTATCATCCAAGGTTTGTTGCATAGTCCTAAGCTGATTATTTTAGATGAACCCACCAGCGGCTTAGACCCCCTGATGCAACGTCGTTTCTTTGATCTGATCAAAGAGGAAAATGCCAAAGGAGCTACTGTGCTGTTCTCTTCGCATATTTTAAGCGAAGTCCAACGCATCTGCGACCGCGTGGCAATCATCAAAGAAGGGCGTATCATTCAAACGCAGCGTATCAGTGATTTGCAAAAGAACAATTATAAGAAGGTCTCTTTTGAAGTGGGAACAGGTGTAACTCCACTAGAACCCGCTTTAGAAGGTGTTACCAATTTCGATGCCCACGAGCAAAAAGCCAGCTTCTTGTTCAACGGCAATGTCCATCTGCTTCTGCAAGATCTGCTCCAACAAACCTTGACCAATATCGATATCACCGACCCCAGTCTTGAAGAAATCTTCATGCATTATTACGCTGACTCCTCTTCTTTGGAAGGAGGATTCTAATGAACGTCTATAAGTTTGAGCTTAAGCGCCTCTGGGGCAGCGTGCTGACTTGGAGCGTGACCATTGCACTTATGATGCTCTTCTTAATGAAGGGGTTTTACCCGGCTATGATGGGAAGCCGAGTATCGGTCGAGAAAATCTTTGCCAATTTCCCTCCTGAAATGCTAGTCGCCTTTGGCATGGATGTAAATCGTATGTTCAGTTATGAAGGCTTCTTGAGTTTTTCCAACATCTATATTGGTTTACTTTCGGCGATGATGGCAGTCTCCATTGCCCTGCAGGTGTTCGCCCGAGAGAAACGCGATAAATGCACCGATTTTTTATTGACTCGTCCCATTTCCCGTTCCGAGGTCTTTTGGGCGAAATTCTTTGCCGGACTCACGAGTTTAAGCATCTTTGGGATTCTATATGGAGTGGTAGTTCTATTTGATTTCAACGCCCAAAACCTGACCCCGCTTTATGAAAACAGTTTGGTCTACTATATTCTCTCCCCCTTCCTAACCATGTTGCTCTTCTTCATCTTAGCGACGGTCTATGCTGTTTACTCGAAACGGGTGCGAACCATCGCCGGTGCAGCGACGGCATTTGCTTTTGGCGCATTCATCCTTTCTGCAATTGTGGACTTGCTGGAAAAAGACTTCCTGCGTTTTTTCGCCCCTTTAGATTATTTCAATACTGGATACGTATTAGAACACGGCAGCTTTGATTTTCCCCTAGTGATCACCGCATTGGTTTTGTTCGTGCTTGGCACTGCTGTTGTGTTTTGGCGCTACAATACCCATGATGTTCAGGCAGCTTAGGAGGTGTGAAACATGAAAACGATGATCCAACATGAATTGAAAGCCAATTGGAAACCTTTCTTCTTCTGGTCCTTAGGCTTAACCGTTTTAGTCGTTGCTGGTTTTGCTAAATTCCTTGGCTTCGATGCTTCCAGTGGCGCCGATGTCAATGCATTAATGGCGCAATTTCCAAAAGTGTTTTTGGCGATGTTTGGTATGGCTGGACTCGATGTTCAAAGCTTAGGCGGATATTATGCTGTTCTACAAAACTTTGTGCTCATCTGTACTTGCATCTTTGCTCTGCAATTAGGGGCGAATGCGGTTTCGAGAGAATCGATTGACAAAACCTATGAGTTCATCTTTACAAAACCTCGCACTCGCAATCGTATTCTCATGGCAAAATTGATAGCCGCTGCAATCTACCTGACTGCATTCAGCCTCTTAAATTTCGCCTTCTCTCATATCGCTTTGCCCATTTATCAATTAGAGAATACGATTTCAACACCCATCTTTTTGTTTTCAATCGCCAATTATGTAGTGGGTCTTTTCTTCTTATCTTTGTCCACCCTCCTTGCAACCCTATTTGTTCGGGCTGAAACCGGAATGAAAGCCGGTACCTACGCGTTTATGGCTTTTTACGGTTTATCGGTTGTTTACGATATGCTGGACAATCCCGAACGTATACAAATCATTTCTCCTATGCGTTATTTTACAGCCATTGAACTGTTAAATAACCGATTTTCTTTCAGTTTTTTGGTGATTGCCTTGGCAGCAAGCCTACTAGCTTTGCAATTTGCCTTTTCAGAATTCCGCAAAAGAGACTTAACCGCTGTGTAAAGTCTTACATGACGATTTAATCTGCCCATTTTCGAAAGCATCACCTTTCTGGAGTAGGCAGGTTTATTATATTCCCATGTTACTTTTCCTGCGAATATAATGATACAATACGCTATATAATGGGTACTATTACCACATTTTAAGAATTTTAATGCTACAACCAAAAATTTCCATTGCCAAAACAACCATATTTTATGCCATATATCACTCTAATTTTTGAAGCCGTTATCTGCTAATTATTATCATTAACAGCGAATCGTAATTTTTTTCTGTAATTAATGCAAAACATCTTGTATTCGAGTGGAAAATTGTATATAATGGGATTATTTGGTGGAATAGGAGATGATGCATCTGATTCTAACCATTTTGATAGCCGTCCTACTCGCCAAATGGAGAAAGTATGATCTAAAACCGATCTTTAAGTCTTGGACAATTTATCCTGTCCTTTTGGTTCAAGGTGTCATTTTGATTTTTCAAGCAAGCATTTTTATGGGTTCTCATGTTTTTATCCCCTTTGCACCTTACGTGACCAGAATGGTGATCTTATCGTTTCTCCCCTCGATCTTGGCTTATCAGCTGTATCTCCCAGCGGTTTTAGGCTCCTTTGCTGTCTTGGGAGGCACTTTGCTTAATAAATTCGTCATTGCACAGAATAACGGGCGCATGCCGGTCTTCCCCACGTTATCGTATTGGACCGGATATGCTACTCCAACCTCCTTTACCTATGACGACGGAATTCATGTTTTAGGAAGTGCCGTAACCCAGTGGAAATGGCTAACCGATTATATTGACGTGGGCTACAGTGTGCTTAGCCCGGGAGATGTATTGATTCACGCGTTCAGTGTAATTCTGCTTTATGCAACCATTAAGGCAGCCAATCATAAATTTAACGAAACCAATAAAGGATGATGTGACCATGGAGGGTATATCCATTAGTTTAACCCAATTGCTTATGAAAGGCGTACCGGAAGGATTATTGATGACTCTGGCTTTTCATTTGTTTACGAATACGAAGATTGATAAGACAAAGTTTTTTACGCTCGCCTTCACAAACATCCTAATAACGTATTTAATCCGATTTCTTCCAATTACACGGGGTGTCAATACGATTTTATCTCTGTTAGCACTGATTGTTTTGTTTCAAATCACGTATCGTTCCCAATTAAATGTTGTCGTGCGGTCTATCGTAACAGCTGTAGCAGTTATGACCATGATCATTATTGCAGAAACCTTGAATTTTCTTATGTTATTTGCTTGGTTTGGAGCAGAGCAAGCGGAGGATATTTTGAACAATGGCTCCGAGTTTCTAAAAAATGCTGTCGCGATACCATCCACCTTCCTGTTGATAATAATGATTTTCTCCTCTTATTGGTTCATGAAAAAATTTGAGAATAGGAAGTCCGCTCATGCAACGACTAAGCAAAAAAATAGCCGCTGATATTTCTCAAAGTCTAGGCAAAACCAAAAATGAAGAGGAAATCATCGCATATGGGCTTCTAGGTATTTTTCAGCTGATTTCAAATATTGGATTGACCTTGCTGTTCGGTTGGCTCTTCGGTGTCCCGTTTCAAGCTTTATTGCTCAGTGTTTCGGTCAGCATGTTACGCCGATTCTCAGGTGGAGCCCATGCTGAAACGCTCAATTTTTGCACATTGGTAGGGCTTCTTTACAGCGTCTTTTTTGCTAAACTATCAGTATATTTAGCTTATTCCACTATCAACAAAGTGATTTTATATGGCTTTTGCACCTTAATCCTTCTTGCATCTTGGTATATTGTTTGGGCTCGTGCCCCTGTTGATTCGCCTCAGAAGCCCATTCGAAGCATTGAAAAAAAGCAAAGGATGCGAAAAGGAAGTTTTCAGGTTTTAATATTCCTTACCTTAAGTGTTCTTGGATTGTTTATTATAGGTTGTAGCTATTCGGCAGTAATGCCCTATGGCTTAAGCATTGTCTTTGGTGTATTATGGCAAGCATTCAGTTTGACAGAACCGGGGGCAAAGTTCTTAAACAACCTTGATAAAAAATTAAGCGTTCAAAGGAGGTGAAACAAGAATGAAAAAATTCTACGGTGTCGTTGCTGCTGTCTCTACTATTATGGCTGCAATGCTTGCAACCTCTGCGTGCTGGTGGTTCTTTTATCAGCCGGAAGAGCCGGCCGCTCTGAAAGACGAGTAAGAAAAATCGCATAGAAGGCAAATAACCTTCTATGCGAATTTTCTTGAAAAGGTGGGAGGATACCCATGTATAATCTCGATAAAGACAAGAGAACATTAATTGATCAGATCTTGCAAATTGTTAAGATCGCTTCTTTAGCATTCCCTGCAATCGCTTTTTTTCAGTATTATTCTAAAAGCCATCCTTCTTCTGTGTTCTTTACACACAGCTTTTTATTAGCTAGTGCATTATTGTTGATGTTATCGATTTACTCTATTCTTTATTGGGTTCAACAACGAATGGACGATAACTCAAAAATAAAACCTTGGGTCAATCCCATTGTATCTTTATTGATTGCCTTCGCTTCGGTAATGTTGACCGGCGCTCATCTCAGCAGTTATAAATACCTCTTCCTTTTAGCGATTGTATCTTGTAGTGTAGAGAATGAGCCAAAGGTGAGTTTAACCGTTTCCGGAATTTCTGCAATCATTATTCTGGGCATTGATTTGATTTTTGCTCCAACCGGAGTAGTAAACCCCTATTTTGAAAGTGACCTAATTCTGGTCAGTATCTTTTTGATTATCGCCTGGACCATTGGCTTTTATGTGAACCTTGAACGGCAGCATATTATAGGCTTAAAGGAAATGATCAAAACAGACAGTCTGACCGGTTTATATAATCATCGCCATTTTTATGACTGCTTAGCAGAGCAGGTGGAAATCAGTGACCAAACCCAGACCGAGCTCTCGCTCATGTATTTGGATATTGACGACTTCAAGTATTACAACGAACTTTACGGACATGTAACTGGGGATGACGTCTTACGCATCATTGCCGAAATGCTTAGAGAAGATATGCCCGATAATGCGATAATATCCCGCTTCGGAGGCGAAGAATTCACGGTTCTCTTGCCGAATACCAGGGTAGAAGAAGCCCTGCGGTATGCTGAGGATATCAGGCAAAAAGTGCATACCTATCCTTTTGAAGGCCGCGAGAACATGCCAGGAGAAGCGTTGACAATCTCGGTTGGTATTACTTCGTATCCGGAAAAAGCCAAGAGCGAAACCGATTTATTGAAATATGCCGATGACGCTTGTTATCGAGCCAAATTTATGCGTAAAAACCGGGTGGAAGCCTACTTCTCCATTTTAGAAGAGTTGCAAAAAGGTGCCGATGATGCAACCAAGGAAATGTTGACTTCAATCAAGACCCTCATTGCAGTTATCAATGCCAAAGATCGCTACACCTTCCGCCATGTTGAACGTGTTGTCTACTTTTGCACACTCCTTGCTGAAAAGCAAAACTTCAGCGAAAAAGATACCCGTGATCTTATTTATGCAGCATACTTGCATGATGTAGGGAAGATTAATGTTCCGGAAGAAATCCTAATGAAACCCGACCGCCTTACTCCCGAAGAATGGGAAATCATGAAAAGTCACCCCCACAATGCTGCCGAAATCGTTCGAAATTTAGATTCACTTCATGAAATTTTGCCCATTATCTTACAGCATCATGAGCGTTATGACGGTAGTGGTTATCCCAATCAAATCAAAGGGGATGAAATCACGTTTCTTGCCCGAGTGCTTTCGGTCATCGATAGCTTCGATGCCATGACTTCGGTGAGACCGTATCAAACAAGAAAATCGCTTACCGGTGCAATAGATGAATTACGGCGATGCAGAGGAACCCAATTTGACCCACAAGCGGTTGATATGTTCTTAGATACCATTGGCAATATGGTGATATAGTAATAGGGGACGGTTCTCCCCCCCTTTTTCGGGGGGAGAACCGTCCCCTATTAAAGTCTATCTATTTTCTTAACGCTTTAAACTACCGAATAACCCGCGTAGCAGTGCTTTGCTGGCTTCTCGACCCACTGTGGTCAAGGCCGTATCGGTCATTTTTTCAAACGCAGATTTTCGGGTTCGTGAACTGGTTTTTCGGCTTGCTTGTTCCCGCTCCTTGGCGAGGCGGGCTTTTTCTTTTTCCAACTCTGCTTTTTCTTTTTCATACTGATCCCGTTGCGCTTGCAGTTCTAAATCGCGCTCCTGCTTTTCTCGCAACCGTTCCAACATCTCATGGGCAGAATCGCGATCAATGGTTTGACCATATTTATGCTTCAAATCACTCTTAGAGATTTCTTGCATGCGGACGTCGTCGCCAATGGTTCCCATGAGGCTTTGGGGTGGTAAGATAAAGGCTTGTTCCACCATGGAAGGTCTTCCCTTTTCGTCTAAAAAAGAGACTAAGGCTTCCCCGGTCCCTAATTGCGTAATCACTTCTGCAGTATCAAGAGCCGGATTTTGACGGAAGGTTTGCGCAGCGGTCTTGACAACTTTTTGTTCGGCTGGAGTATAGGCACGCAGAGCATGCTGTATACGGTTCCCCAGTTGGGCTAGAACCGAATCCGGAACATCCATAGGGTTCTGGGTCACAAAGTAGACTCCGACCCCTTTAGAACGGATTAAACGCACGACTTGTTCAATTTTTTGCAACAATACTTTGGGAGCTTCGTCAAAAAGCAGATGGGCTTCGTCAAAGAAAAAGACCATTTTCGGTTTTTCTACGTCGCCTTCTTCCGGCAAAATCTCGAACAATTCCGAAAGCATCCACAACAAGAATGTAGAATACAAGGCCGGCGTTTGGAACAAGCGCACGCAATGCAAAACATTGATTACACCCCGGCCACTACTGTCGGTGCGCATCCAATCCATGACATCCAATGCCGGTTCGCCAAAGAATAAGTGTCCTCCCTGGTCTTCTATGGTCAATAGAGACCGTAAAATAGCGCCGACACTGGCTGCAGAAATATTGCCATAGACGGTTCTAAACTCTGTGGCATTGTCAGAGACATATTGCAGCATGGCCCGTAGGTCTTTGATATCGATCAGAAGCATTTGCTTTTCATCGGCAACCCGGAAGACGATGTTTAGAATCCCAGTTTGTGTTTCGTTCAAACCAAGCAGGCGGGAGAGCAGCAAGGGTCCCATTTCGGAAATTGTGGTTCGCACAGGATGCCCAAATTCACCAAAGATATCCCAAAAGCGTGTGGGATACGAGGTGTATTGGAAGCCGTCAAGACCAAAGCGTTGAATTCGTTTACGCATACCTTCGGTATCGAGCCCAGGTCTGCACATGCCGGCTAAGTCTCCCTTAATATCTGCTAAAAAAACCGGCACTCCTAAATCACTAAAGGATTCCGCCATTACTTTTAAGGTGATCGTTTTTCCTGTTCCGGTGGCACCCGATACCAAGCCATGCCGGTTTGCCATATTGGGTAGCAAAAAAATCTTGTTTTCATTTTTGCCGATCCATAATTTCTGTTCGAATAACATCGTTCTCCTCCTCGTCGGCCTTGCGTGGCCACCCCTTTTCTTAGCTGAATTCTCCCTTGATAAGAAGAATTCCTATCTACCTTGCTTTATTTATTGTTTTAGACTACAATCAAAAGAGAAAACTGAGCAGGATGTGACTTCGATGCAAAACAAACGCCTCTGGCTTTGGCTTATTTTGGTGATAACTTTGCTCTTAGGCGGATGCGCAGATCTAACTCAAGATAACCCCCAAGATCAAACACCGCTACCGGAAGTACCGATTAAAATCGTTGTTACAGAGGACGGTCATTACAATAGCAAAGACGAAGTAGCGCTGTATATTTTTACATATCAGAAGCTTCCCGGTAATTACTTGACCAAATCAGAAGCCGAAGACTTGGGCTGGGTCAGTAGCAAGGGTAACTTAGACGAGGTGGCTCCGGGTATGAGTATTGGCGGAAATCGCCTTGGGAATTACGAAGGACTTCTACCCGATGCCAAAAACAGAATCTGGACCGAATGTGACATCAACTACGAAGGCGGCTTCCGCGGCGCTGAACGTATCGTCTTCTCAAACGATGGCTTAATCTACTACACTGCAGATCACTATGAGACTTTTGAGAAAATCGAGGTGGAAGGACCATGAAAACCATCTGTTTGGCACTAAATAAGTTTTCTACGCCCAAGGATGTGCATCCGTATCTCAAAGAGAAGCTGGCCTTCCAATCCTACTTTGGCAATAATCTCGATGCCCTATATGATGTCCTGAGCACCTACCATGAACCGCTCACAATCTGCATCCATTGTGGACATGCCGCAGTCGCTCAAAATCCTCAATGGCACTCGTTTCTTCGTCTATTACACGATGTTTCCAAAGAAAATCCTCGCATCCAGATTATCGACTAACAAAAAAAGGCTGCCCTCATAATGAAGGTAGCCTCTATTTTATTTAAAAAATTGCAAGAGGAGTAACGGAACGAACGGAGCTAAGACGTAATTGGCGACCTTTAATTTTGTAATATTGAGCACATTCAAGGCAATGCCAATGATCAGCAAAGAACCAACTACGGTCATCTGGTCAATCATAATGGGTGTCAAGAGCCCCGATACAGCCTGGGCTGCTAACGTGAGACCCCCTTGATACACCAGCAGAGAAAGCGCAGCAAACCCAACACCAATACCCAAGCTGGCTGTCAAAAGCAGCGCGGTTACGCCATCGAGCACCGACTTGGCATAGAGCGTATCATGAGTCCCGGTCAAACCACTCTCCATGGAACCGACAATCGACATTGCTCCTACACACATGAGCAGCGTGGCATAGACAAAACCTTCAGCAAAGGTGTTGTTTTCACCTGCGACATGGAAGCGTTTTTGCAAAGATTCTCCAAAACGAGTCAGTTTTTCATCAAAGTCCAATGCACTTCCAATAACCGCTCCCAAAACCATGGACAAAATCGTAACCAAGCCATTGGTGCCTTCTGTTCCTAGCGCACCTTTTGCTCCAACATATAAGACAAATAAACCAATGCCGCTCATAATGGAAGAGGTAATCTTTTCCGGAATCCCTTTTTTAAAAAGCAATCCAATTCCACTACCCAAAACAACCGCTATTGCATTGACCAAAACTCCGGTTAATATCATAGGGAACCCTCACTTAAGAAAAATCAAATCAGTTCAATGTCCTCTAATTCAGGGACAGTCTCTTCCACATACTTTAACACTGCCACATGGGGTGGGGTTTCCAAGGTAACTTCCATTTGGTTCCCTTCGTAGAACTTTACTTCAGCGGTGGAGCAAGCTAAGAACGGCTCCAGCGTATCTAATACCGGAAAGCCAAACTCCTCGCTGCGGTAATGCATTGGAATCACAACGCGTGCCCCTACTTGCTTTGCCAATTCACAAGCTTGCTGTGCATTGATCGTATAATGCCCGCCAACCGGAACCATAATCACATCGACTTGACCTAACGCTTCTCGCTGTTCAGGGGTTAACGGGGCGCCTAAGTCCCCAAAATGAGCTAAACTTAAATCCGCGTATGTGAAACGATGGATCAGGTTCTTCCCTCTTTTGGCGCCACCTTCATCGTCATGCGCGGCTTCAATGATTTCTAAGTGGAACGGTTCACTGATTTCGGTAGGAATACAGCTAACCGCTTCTGTCCAGCCGTGATCATTGTGGTTATGGCTGCAATAAACATCGTTTGCGGTTTGCATCGCTAATTTGATTCCGGGTACAGAACCATCTTTATAAGGGTCCAGGATGACTCTGAAATCGCCAAATCGAACTCGAAAGCAGGAGTGTCCTAACCAAGTAATCGTAATCGGTTTACTCAAAACAATCGCCTCCTATTATTTTCTGTAGTAACCATTTAATTCGAGATGCGTCCTCAAATCCCCTCCTGAAATCAAGGTTCAAGATTCATACCAAAGAAATGACGGTTGCACACTAAAAACAAAAACCATCGAATGACTTCATGTCATTGGATGGTTTATTTTTTATGGCGGAGAAGGCGGGATTCGAACCCGCGATAGCGTTTTACCACTATAACCGCTTAGCAGGCGGCCCCCTTCGGCCAACTCGGGCACCTCTCCATTTGGGCTGACGAAAGTATAACACAGACCCATCTTTTTTGCAAGGGTGGAACTTGCTGTTTTTGTTATGATTCTCTCGAATTTACTCTTCTAATTTTGCAATATCTTTTTTGCTACCCACCACTACCAAAACATCTCCGCTCCAAATACGATCTTCTGCAGAAGGAGTCACATTGATTTTTTTCTCGTGGTTAATGGCGATGATGTTGAGGTTATACTTATTACGCATGTCTAAATCACGCAGCCGTTTACCATAGAACTGTTCCGGTGCTACCACTTCAGCAATGGAATACTCCGGTGACATATCGATATAATCCAACAAGCTGGTAGATGCTATGCTGTGAGCGATGCGGATTCCCATATCGCGTTCCGGTAAGACAACCTTTTCCACACCCAACTTTTCCAAAATTTTTGCATGATTGGTTGAGTTTGCTTTGACAACCAAATAGCGGCATCCCATTTCTTTTAACGACAAAGCACAGATGATACTCGACTGCAAATCTCGTAAGGTTACAAAAACAACATCATAGTTCGCTAAGCCCATGCGTTGCAATGCCGATGCATCTTCTGCATCTAACTGAACTACATGGGTCAAGCGGGTGGACAAAGACTGCACAATGTCGGCATCGTTGTCAATTCCCAAAACTTCATAGCCCATACCCAACAGTGTTTCTGCAACAGCTGTGCCAAACTGACCTAAGCCTATGACAACATATTGTCTGCTATCTGCCATTTCTTTCTCTCCTATCCAATCAATACATGTTCTTCCGGCCATTGCACATTATGGGCATCGTATCTTCGCCATAACGATAAGGCTAAGGATAATCCGCCAACACGGCCGATAAACATCGTAAATATCAAAACAATTTTACTGAACGAAGTCAGTGACGAGGTGATTCCTGTAGACAAGCCTACGGTTCCAAATGCCGAAACAACCTCAAACGCCACCTGTTGGAAACCAAAAGGTTCTGCCATGAGAACGAGGGTTGTTGATACCATGACGATAATCATACCAATGAGTACAACCATAATGGCTTTGTCTAAGGATTCTCGTGAAATTCGGCGGTTAAAAATTGTCGGCTCATTGCCGGTTCGAACCATAAACCACAGCATGAGGATTACAGTCGCCATGGTTGTGGTCTTAACTCCACCTCCGGTGGAACTTGGGGATGCACCTGTGAACATCAGGATAACAGTCAATAGTGCTGTTTCAGGTTCCACTTTTCCGTAATCGATCGTTGCAAAACCAGCTGTTCTTGGCGTAACGCCTTGGAAAATAGTAGCCAGAATTTTACCGCCCCAGTCTAAAGAGCCTAGGGTATCGGGATTATTGAATTCCATTACAGCGAAACCGAGCATACCGATGACTAATAAGATTCCGGTTGCAGATAAAACCACTTTACTATGCAAGGTTAACTTTTTCCAACTTCTCTTGGTGTTAAAATCCTTAAGCACTGTAAATCCCAAACCACCCAAGACAATTAAACTAGCAATCGTGAGCGAAACAATGGGATCGTTAGCAAAATCAATGAGGCTCCGGAAACGCCCATCTCCCAATAAATCAAATCCCGCATTGCAAAATGCAGAGATACTGTGAAAAACACTATACCAAATGCCTTTACCCACCCCATATAGAGGGATAAAACGGAAAGATAGCAAAATTGCACCCATCAGCTCGATCAGCCCGGTTAAACCGGCAATGCTTAAAACCAATTTGATGGCTCCGCCTAATTGATTTTGGTTAAATTGTTCCGCAATCAGAAGTCGATCTCGCAGAGAGATTCTTCGGCCTAATACCACAAACATCATGGTAGTAAAGGTCATTAAGCCCAACCCGCCAATTTGAATTAAAACAAGAATGACGGCTTGTCCAAACATGGAAAAATAGGTTCCGGTTTCTAATGTCACCAAGCCGGTCACACAAACAGCCGAGGTGGCCGTAAATACGACATCTACAAGAGGTGTGAAGATTCTTTGCTGATTTGAAATTGGCAAGGTCAACAATAAAACCCCAATGCTGATCACCAAAACGAAGCTCAAAACCACGAATTGTGTCGGGCTGAGTTTCTGGTAAAACCTGCGCATGTTCTTCGCTCCTTCTATGATGTTGAACATCACTTTCATACCGAAACAGTATACCATGGTACAGACGAATCAACAAGGGTTATGGTCGATTTTAACACCATCTTAACATTGCTTTTCGTTACATAAAAGTGTTTTTGGAGGCAGGAACTTTTTCCCATGTTGTTTTCTGCTTTTTTCTGACACTTTACCCTTGTTTTTTAGTGTCTTTCGCTATATAATGAAGATGCATTTAATGCAACATTACAAAGGAGGGAAACCCCATGGCTAAAGGCAAATTTATCATTAAAACCACCCCCAGCGGCGCATTTCGCTTCAATCTTGTTGCTTCCAATGGTCAAGTCATCGCAACCAGTGAAAATTACAAGACTAAAGTGAGTTGTGTCAACGGAATTGAGAGCGTTAAGAAAAACGCTGCTTTAGCAAAGACCGAAGATCAAACCGTGGATCCCGTGGAAACAAAAACCCACCCGAAATTTGAAATGTATAAAGACAAATCCGGTGAATTCCGTTTCCGCCTCAAAGCTCGCAACGGTGAAATCATCGCTACCAGTGAGGGTTACAAAGCCAAAGTCAGCTGCATTAATGGCATCGAATCCGTTTTCAACCACGCTCCTGAAGCAGAAGTAGTTGATACCAGCGTCGAATAAAAAATACTTCTAATTATTATGTAGGTTTGGATGGCACCCCTTGACATTGGCAGGCGGAATATGATATTGTAAATTCCGTTGATGCGCCCGTAGCTCAGCTGGATAGAGTGACAGACTTCGAATCTGGAGGTCGCAGGTTCGACTCCTGCCGGGCGCGCCATTTTTATGCCCCCGTAGCTCAGTGGATAGAGCGAGGGCTTCCTAAGCCCTGCGTCGGAGGTTCGATTCCTTTCGGGGGCGCCATCCTCCAACTCGATTTCTATGAGCTGCAAAGGTGGGGATGTTTTTTGGAAGACGAACTTTACATGAGGTTAGCTTTGCAACAAGCAGCCACCGCTGCTCGTATGGGTGAAGTACCCATTGGAGCAGTCATTGTTCAGGGAAATCGCATTGTTGGTCGTGGATTTAACCGACGTGAAACTTGGCGTGATCCCACCGCTCATGCGGAGATGATTGCAATCCGTGATGCCGCCGAAACTCTAGGGGGTTGGCGCTTACCAAATTGTACCCTCTATGTCACTTTAGAACCTTGTGCTATGTGTGCGGGGGCGATTGTCCAAGCCCGTATCGATCGTGTTGTTTTTGGAGTATACGATCCCAAAACCGGGTGTGCAGGCAGTCTATATAATCTTTTACAAGACCCCAGAATGAACCATCAAGTGGAAATCACAACCGGCGTCTTGGCCGAAGAATGTTCTTCTTTGATATCCTGTTTTTTTCAAGAGCTACGTGAAAAGCGGAGAGATGGCAGAGTGGCCGATTGCGCTCGCCTCGAAAGCGAGTAGGCGTTTGTAGCGCCTCGTGAGTTCAAATCTCACTCTCTCCGCCAAATACTCTTCAGGATACTACTTGATTTTAACCCCTGCTTTTGTTATAATGCTTTTGTTCTTCCCTGTGGAAGTTTATATGGAGAGATGGCTGAGTCTGGTCGAAGGCGCACGACTGGAAATCGTGTAACGGGTTAAACCGTTCAAGGGTTCGAATCCCTTTCTCTCCGCCACCAAAAACTCACCGATTGATAACCATCAGTCGGTGTTTTTTACATTGAAGGGGGATTCGTAATGCTGAAACCAAATCCTGTACATGTGCTTCCCTATGATCCAGAGTGGGCTACAGAATTTGAAAAAATTCGAAATGCATTAGGAGAAAAAGGGATTCCCGGCAGAGAAGCCGCTTCCGAGTGTTGATTCACTTGAAGCGGCTTCTTTTCTATTTATTCAAAAAGCGAAGCAGAATCCCCTCAAACTCCCTTGAGTGTGTCTCCATGGGACAATGCCCTGCACTGGAAATAGATTCTACTCGAATTTGTGGTAATACTTCCTTGATTTTCTCTTTGCAGGATGCGGAGTCCTTCTCTGAAGTTCAACCCCTGCACTTGACTCATTTGTTTTAAAATACCCCTGAATCCTATCTTTCTCTTTGTAACCTTTGCCCTCTAGCGGTCACTAAACCTTTGAAGGCACAAAACAAAGGAGTGATTGGATTGAGCTTTTCTGTATTGGGAACCGGCATGTATGTGCCTGCGAAAGTGGTCACAAATCATGACCTCTCTCAATTTTTAGAGACTTCCGATGAATGGATTCAACAACGAGTGGGTGTTGTGACCCGCCATATCAGCACCAAAGAAACAGCTGCCGACATGGCTTATCATGCAGCGGTTGCTGCCCTAGAAAACAGCAATTGCAACAAAGAAGACATTGACCTGATCCTTGCTGCCACCATAAGTGGAGAGCGCATCTCGCCATCCATTTCTTGTGAAGTTCAAGAAAAACTAGGTATAAACTGCGTAGCTTTCGATTTGAATGCTGCATGTTCAGCCTTTATTTTCTTATTGGAAACAGCTGCTGGCTTTTTTGCTCGTGGCTACAAGAAAATCCTTGTCATCGGTGCAGAACGTAATAGTCGCATTGTTGATTGGAAAGATCGCAATACCGCTGTCATTTTCGGAGACGGTGCAGGCGCTTTAGTGTTGGAAGCCGGCGAGAATTACTTGGATTCAACAATGACGGTTCGAGGCGGTAGTGATGTAATTAACATCCCCAACCCAACCGGAAATTCTCCGTATTATCAAGGAATCTCGGAAACACCCTATATTCTGATGAACGGACAAGAGACCTTCAAGTTTGCAGTCAATGCGATTTCAAATGATTTGAAACTGCTTTTGGAACGCAATCAGATTAGTATGGAGCAAATTCGCTGGATCGTACCGCATCAAGCCAACAAACGGATTATTGATATGGCCTCGGTCAAGTTAAAAGTTTCGACTGAAAAATTCTTTTTGAACATTCAAAAGTATGGAAATACTTCTTGTGCCAGTATTCCTATTGCTTTAGATGAAATGCATCGAGATGGATTATTACAACGAGGGGATTTGATTTTGCTTACTGCGTTTGGCGGTGGCTTAGCCCATGCCTCTTGTTTATTACGTTGGTAGTAGCCTGAAAATCAGGTATTACATAAAATACAAATATGTGAAGGAGATATGAATCATGGTTTTAGAAAAAGTAGCCAACATTATTGCGGAGCGTATCGATTGCGATGCAGCAACCATTTTACCCACCACCAAATTTGAAGAGTTGGGGATCGATTCCCTTGAAGTCATTGAGTTATTGATGACCATGGAAGAAGAATTTGGTACGGAAATTGAGCTGGAAGGGACCAAGCTTGCCACCGTCTCCGATTTAGTCAGCATTATCGAGGCGAAGATTTAAGGATGTCCACTGCTCACATCCATTCCCCCTTGTGTTCCCTGTTGGGTATTGAATATCCAATTTTTCAGGGAGGAATGGCCTGGATTGCCGACGGGAAACTCGCTGCTGCCGTATCCAATGGCGGTGGCCTTGGTTTTATTGCAGCGATGAATGCCGATGCCGCTTTTTTGCGCGAACAAATCGCGATCGCTCGCTCGTTGACCAGCAAACCCTTTGGAATCAACATTATGTTGATGAGCCCTTATGTGGACGAAACTGCCCGTGTCGTGATTGAAGAGAAGATTCCTGTTATCACAACCGGTGCCGGTATGCCTACCGCCTACATGGCCGCCTGGAAAGCAGCCGGAATCAAAGTGATTCCAGTCGTCGCTTCTGTAGATACAGCGCGGGTTATGGAAAAATTAGGTGCTGATGCCGTTATTGCCGAAGGTAGTGAATCCGGGGGTCACATCGGTGAACTCTCGACCCTAACCTTAGTTCCCCAGGTTGTCGACGCTGTAAAAATACCGGTTCTTGCGGCTGGCGGAATTGGCGACGGCCGAGGGTTAGCTGCTTGCCTGCTCTTAGGCGCAGTTGGAGTGCAAATGGGTACGCGTTTTCTGCTGGCAGAAGAATGCAATGTTCATGAAAATTACAAACAAATGGTCATAAAAGCCAAGGATATCTCTACCGTAGCGACCGGACGCCGTTTTGGTGGGAATACCTGTCGTTGCCTGAAAAATCCTTTTAGCCGCAATTTTCTTAAAGAGGAATATGCCCCCGAAGCGACCCCGGAATCGGTTGCCAAATTGGGGCCAGGCGCTTTACGAAAAGCCGCGGTTGAGGGAGATACCAAAGATGGCTGCTTTATGGCCGGACAAATAGCCGGAATGCTTCACAAGCGACAACCGGCTGCTGAAATCATTCAAGAACTCGTCAATGAAACCGTGACACGGATGAAAGGAGCAAACACATGGGTCGTTTAGCATTTGTTTTTTCCGGACAAGGTGCTCAGAAAGTGGGCATGGGTCGTAGCTTCTATGATCACCACCAAGAGGTCCGGACTCTTTTTGATAAAGCAGAAACCCTCCGACCGGGGATCTTGGATCTGATGTTCCAAGGCTCCGAAGAAGAATTGAAGAAAACCGAGAATACCCAACCCTGCCTCTATTTAACCGACTTAGCGGCAGCCATGGTTGTGGAAAAATACGGGCTCAAAGCAGAAGGTGTTGCTGGGTTCTCCTTAGGAGAATTACCGGCTTTAGCGTATGCCGGAGCTTTCGATGCTTTCACCGGTTTTAAAATCACAGCTTTACGTGGGCAAGCGATGAGCGATGCCGGAAATAAATATCCTTCTACGATGATGGCAGTCTTAAAATTGGAAAACGCCATCGTAGAAAGCCTTTGTCAAGAAGTGGGTGGGGTATATCCGGTGAATTACAATGCCAAAGGGCAATTGGTGGTTGCCGGTGCCAAAGAGCGGTTGGATCTACTCGCCCCATTGTTCAAGCAAGCCGGTGGTGTCAGTATCCCTTTAGCCGTTAGTGGCGGCTTCCATTCTCCGGCTATGGATGAAGCAGCCGTAGCATTTGGGGCAGCCTTAACGGGTTTTGATCTTCAAACCCCTTCCCTGCCGGTTTACGCCAATGTGAATGCTGATATCTATACAACGTCACCGGCCAAAGGCTTGACCTTACAGATTAACCACCCGGTATTTTGGCAGCAATCCATTGAACGCATGCTGGCTGACGGTTTCGACACCTTTATTGAAGTAGGTGTGGGAAATACGTTACAGAAATTGATTAAGAAAATTGCGCCGTCTGCCTATGCCTATGCCGTAAGCACCGATGAAGAAGCTCGGCAATTGGTGGAGGAGGTTCGGCATGCTGTTGCATCATAAAGTCACGGTCATCACTGGCGGTTCACGGGGAATTGGAGCAGCGATTGCACACAAATTTGCAGAACACGGCTCCGATTTGGCTCTTCTCTTCCGCAGTGGTCGCGAACAAGCCGAACGCTTACAAGAAGAGTTGAAAGCGTTCTCTGTGCGTGTTGAGTTGTATGCTTGTGATGTTGCCGATGCAGACCAAGTCCAACAAACCTTTCGTCAGGTTTTAGCCGACTTTGGCCAAATTGATATTTTAGTCAACAACGCCGGTATCACTCGCGACAAGCTTCTTCTGACCATGAAAGAAGCCGATTTTACCGATGTCTTGGATGTGAACTTAAAAGGAGCGTTCCATACGGTGAAGCAGGTCTATTCACCGTTCTTAAAACAACGTTCCGGAAGAATCATTAATATTAGCTCTGTTTCAGGGCTTATGGGCAACCCAGGTCAAGCCAATTATTCAGCATCGAAAGCTGGTTTGATTGGGTTCACAAAAAGTGTGGCCAAAGAATTGGCAGGCCGCGGGATTACCTGCAATGCCATTGCTCCAGGTTTGATCGCCACTGAAATGACCGAAGGGATTGGCGAAGGCAATCCGCTTCTGGGGGCAATCCCCATGAAACGCTTCGGAACTCCGGAAGAGGTCGCAAATGCTGCCCTTTTCTTGGCTTCCCCTTGGTCCGATTATATTACCGGCACAGTCATCCGGGTGGATGGCGGCCTGGCCATGTAGGAGGAAACTATGAATCGTAGAGTTGTGATTACCGGAATGGGTGCTTTAACTCCCATTGGTCAAACGGTTGCAGAATTTAGTCAAAATTTAGTACAAGGGGTCCATGGTATTGGACCGATTACCCGCTATGAAGTGGGCGAAAGCAAGTTCAAAGTGGCAGGAGAAATCAAAAATTTCGATCCCTCCACCCGGCTCGACAAAGCCACGGTCCGTAAAACCGATTTATTTGTCCAATATGCCCTTTTTGCCGCTGAAGAAGCGATGACGGAAAGCAAATTGGCCGAGCAGATCGACCCTGAACGCTTTGCTGTCTATTTTGGCTCTGGTATTGGTGGTATTATTACATTATGCCAAGAACATGAGCAATTTTTAGCAAATGGCCCAAAAAAGGTTTCTTCAATGATGGTATCAAAAATGATTGCCAATATTGCTGCCGGTAATTTGGCCATTCGTTATGGAGCAAAGGGTGCTTGTTTACCTGTTTGCACCGCCTGTGCTACCGGAACCAATGCGATTGGTGAAGGCTACCGTGCGATTTTACATGGCTATGCCGACGCCGCCCTCTGCGGTGGTAGTGAGGCCGCGATTTTGCCTTTGACCATTGCCGGGTTTGGTAATAGTCAGGCTTTAACGACTTCAGAAAACCCAGATCAGGCTTCCCTGCCCTTCGATGCTAGGCGAGGTGGTTTCGTCATGGGTGAGGGTGCCGGTGTCTTGATCTTAGAAGAACTGAACCATGCGCTGTCTCGCGGAGCGACCATCTACGCAGAAATGGTGGGCTACGGCTCCACGTGCGATGCGCACCATGTAACAGCACCCGACCCGGAAGCCAAAGCAAGCGCCAAAGCGATTTCCGATGCCATGCAAGGATTAGAGGGTGTGGATGTATCGCAAATCTACTTCAATGCGCATGGAACGGGAACGCCCTTAAATGATGTGACCGAAACTCGGGCACTGAAACGGGCTTTGGGAGATGAAGAAGCTAAAAAGCTGCATATCTCTTCTAGCAAATCCATGACCGGGCACATGTTAGGTGCTGCCGGTGCGGTTGAAGCAATTGCGGCAATTATCGCCTTAAGAGAACAGACCGTGCCACCAACACTTGGCTTAGATCAACCGGATCCTGCTTGTGACTTGAACTACACGCCTAATCATGCCATTAAAACCCAATTGGTAGGTGCATTATCCAACTCCCTAGGTTTCGGCGGGCACAATGCCTGTGTGGCCTTCAAGTTGTGGCAGGATTAACGGTATGACAGAAGACCTCAATGCACAATCCTTAAATGTTGAATCGTTATTACCCCACAGAGCACCGATGTTGCTATTGGACACAATCAGCTTAGAGGGCGATTTAGCCAGAGGCGATAAGACAATTCGAGCCGATGAGTTTTTTGTACAAGGTCATTTTCCCGGACACCCTGTGGTGCCGGGGGTTATCTTATGTGAGATCTTAGCTCAAAGCGCTTGTGCCTTAATGCAAATCGATGCCGAGGGTAGCAAACGTCCCATGTTCACCGGCTTGGATCAAGTGCGCTTTCGCCATCCGGTTGTACCGGGTGATTGCTTTCGCACCGAAGTCAAACTGACCAAGCACAAAGGTCCCTTTTACTGGGCAGAAGGTCAAGGTTTTGTCAAGGACCGTCTTTGCGTAGAAGCCAAATTTTCTTTTGCTTTAGTTTAAAATCGAGAGAACCGTCCCCTCGGAAAATAATCCGAAGAGACGGTTCTTTTTTTATTCGTCTTGGTCGTGGTATTGTCGCCACAGAAAGAGGGCGAGAACGGCAAGGCTAACAATTACATAAAACCCTGCTCCCGAGGTCAACAGATAGCGGCGTTTACGCATCCTTTTCGCGATTTCTTGAAACTCCAATCGCAATTCTTCTTCCGGGGTCATGAATTCAGGTTCCGTAGGCTGAATCTCCGCCAATCGGTATTGTTTATAAGCTTTGCGGCAAGAAGGGCATTGCTTCAAATGGGCATTAATAGCCTGGACACTGGTTTCACTGGCTAATTTATCATGATAAAGGGCCACTAAATCCAGGACGATATCACAAGAGAGATCCATGTTGCAATTCCTCCATTAACATTTTTTTTGCTCGATAATACAAGACTTTGGCAGAGTTTTCGCTGATTTTTAAGATCGATGCCACTTGGGCAAAGGATAACTGGGCGTAAATCCGTAACATGATGACATCTTTATATTTGTCGGGTAATTTGCGAATCAGGCTTCGCAAAGCTGCTTCAATTTCCTTCTTCTCCGCTTGTTCTAAAGGGGTAGGCGCATTTGCACAATAGGTTTCCACAACCAACGATAAATCTACGGTTTCTAGACTCCGCTTTTTCTTTCTAAGGAAATGGTAAAACACGTGCTTGGCAATTGCCACTAACCAAGTATAGGGGTCACTCTGCCCTTTAAAACGGTGAAAGCCGGTAAACGCCTGATAAAAAGTTTCTTGAGTCAAATCTTCGGTTTCATTACGGTTTCGACTCAACCTGAACAAAAAGGCGTAGATTCGCGGATAAAAGGCTTCATAAAGCTCTTCAAAGGGCTTCATTTAGATATTGGTATCCATTTTAGCGCCGCATTCACGGCAGAATTTTGTGCCCAAGGGGTTTTCCGCACCACAATTGTGACAATGAGTTGCAGAATCTACTGGAAGTACTGGCTCCGGTGCCGGCACCGGTTCAAGACGAGTGCCGCATTCACGGCAAAATTTGGTACCGATTTCGTTGAGTGTACCACAGTTGGGGCATTTGATCCCGGAAACCATCGGAGCTTCTTCCGGTGCATCATCTTCCTCAACTTTTTTTGCTTTTTGGTTAATCGTATCGATTTCTCCTTGGAGCATGTCGATGGACTCTTGAATGTCCTTGATTTCCAAACACATTTCAGTGACTTCCTCGTCGAGCTCGTGTCCGTCTTCAAATAGTCTCCAGTAGTAATCCCCAATTTTGGTTTTTACAGTTTCCATTGCTGCTTTTTCATTCATAATTTTCCCGTTTAATCGGGTGATTTCTAGTGTATCTGCACCTTTAGCTGCTACATTTTTTGCTGCCTTTGATAATCTGTCAAAGAATGCCATGATTGTATCCTCCTTTTTTTTCTGGTCTGCTGTATTAATTAGCTGTTCAGTAAAATAATTCCTTCTTCTTTTGATCAGCAACTTGATTTCTGCCAATCTTTGGTGTATAATGGCAACGATTTCAGTTTTGAAGGGAGAGATGTAGTGTGTATGCAACTGTTATGGTGATCACGAACTAACTCCATACAGGGCAAACAAACCAAATGCATAAGCATGGGAGCAGAGGCTCCTTGGTTTGCGATGCCATTTACGACAAGGATCCTTTCTTCATCCTAACCTCGGTAGAGTACCCGTGGCAGGCAGTGAATAAAGCTGCTTGTGCACGGGATTTTTGTGTACTTTTTTTGAAGGCCTTGTCATGTCAAATTTTTATGCCATCGTTACGATGAGCGCACGACAGGAGGAACCCGATTGAATTTTTTAGAAAAATATGGTTTTCAGCCAGAGAACCATCCCCCGGTGATCTCAGATCATCTTGTAGCCCGAATCACAGCTGTTCACAGGGAACGCTATGAAATTGTTTCCGAACTTGGCGAAAGCACAGCTCAATTGAAAGCTGGGATTTATTACACCCCTTACCCAGAAGAATTATACCCCACTGTAGGAGACTTTGTTTGGATACGGCCAAATCCGTACGGAGAAAGTCTGATTGTCAAAACCCTTGCTCGATCGACCTTTTTCGCTCGTAAAGACCCTGACCCTAATGTAGGTGAACAAGTGGTAGCGGCAAATTTCGATACGGTATTTATGTTCACTTCACTTAATCGCGATTTTAATACCAAACGGTTAGAGCGATATTTAGCGCTTACGCATCAAAGCGGTGCTGAGGCGGTCATCCTTTTAACCAAATCCGACTTAGCGGAAGACGAGGTCCGTTTGAAAGAAATGATCCATGCCGTTGAGATTATGGCTGGAGAGAGCACGATTCTAATTGTCAGCAGTAAAACCGGCCAAGGTTTGGAAGAGGCTCGTGCATTGCTGAAGCCTGGAAAGACTGTTGTTTGTTTAGGTTCTTCCGGGGTTGGAAAATCGAGTCTGATCAATGCCTTAGCCGGTGAGGAGATCATGAAAGTGGGCGAAGTACGCGAAGGTGACGACCGTGGTCGCCACACCACCACCCACAGGCAGCTGATTCTCATGAAAACCGGAGCCCTCTTCATCGATACACCGGGTATGCGTGAACTAGGTCTCTGGAATGCTGAAGCCGGATTAGAAGAAACCTTTGCCGATATTGAAGCGTTGGCACTAGAATGCAAATTTAGCGATTGCACCCATGGTAAGGAACCCGGATGTGCGATTCAACGAGCATTGCGCAGCGGCGAGCTCGAGAGAAAACGTTGGGAGCGTTACCAAACCCTCAAAAAAGAGGTGCGTTATAGCGAAGATAAAATGGCGTATTTGCGAGCTAAGACGGAATGGCACAAAACGATTAACAAGATCAACAAACAAAAAAAGAAACTTCGTCGTTAAGTTAAGGGGGTAAAATATGAGAATCGTAGATTTTAGCGAGCACTGGGTGCCGCAAGCCAAACTCCTTGTGGAAGAGGGGTATCAACGCTCACGAGAAGAAATGCCTTGGCTTTCTCAAGAGATCGCACTCCCGGATTTCACTTCTATTGTTACACATGGGCTCGGCGTAGCAGCGATTGAAGGTGAAGATTTGCTCGCTTTCTTATCCTGTTACCGTCCCTTCCCAGATGCTTTCCATACGACCGGTGTCAAAGGAGTTTTCTGCCCTTTACATGGTCATGCAGCTAAGCAGGGGATCGATTATAAGGTTTATGAAAAATTGTATCAAGCTGCTGCTGAGAAATGGGTAGCGCAGGGCGTTCTTAGCCACGCTATTTGTTTGTATAAACACGAACGCGACTTGCAAGAAGTCTTCTTTATGAATGGATTTGGTGTGCGCTGTATGGATTTGGCCAGAGAAAACAACGTTATTCTTCCACAGAAGCCCTGCCAGGCAACGTTTAGAAAGCTAGAAGGACACGCGATTGTAGAAGTTTTACCCATGAACAATCGTTTGATTGAGCATTTAGGCAATTCTCCGGTCTTTATGAAGTTTCCGCCGATGACTGAGCAGGAGTTCCTGAGCAAGAATCAGGCGTATCAGTTCTATGTAGCGGAATTGGAAGGCAAAGCAGTTGCCTATTTGCGTTTTGGCCCGGAGGGTGAAAACTTCGTCGCCAACGGCAACCCCATGATTCATTGCATTGGGGCTTTTGCACTGCCGGAGCATCGGGGTTCGGGAATCATGGACCATCTGTTGGCGTTTGCCTCCGAGGACTTACGAGCCCAAGGCTATCCACTGATGGGAGTCGATTGTGAGAGTCTCAACCCCAATGCACGCTTCTACTGGCAAAAGCATTTCACCGCCTACACCTACTCCGTCGTGCGCCGCATCGACGACAAAATCATTTAACTTGGGGACGGTTCTGTCTTCTACTTGGGGACGGTTCTCTCCCCTTTCATCCTCCCGCTGCAATAACCGCTCAAAAATCCTTCCGGGCTCAAGTCGACCTTCGGTCAAAAGTCGCCCTTCAGGAAACTTTTCGCGATTGCACGCGCTCGAGGCAGCATGCTTTGGGGACGGTTCTCTCCCACTTGTTTTTTCCACTTTGTTGGAAATTTATTGGTTCGACTGAACCGTCCCCAAGGATACCCCCAAGGTCATCCAAGGTCACAAGTAAAAATTAGGAGTAAAAGAATTAATGAACATAAAGATCAGACCCGAAACCGTTCGGGATTATAATGCTATTAGCAGTCTCACCTATACTTCTTTTATCAATTGGAGGCCCCGCGACTTTGTCGATGAGCCGATTTTGATCGATAACCTGCGCCATAATGAACAGTTCGACCCCGACTTATCCTTGGTTGCAGAGCTGAACGGCGAAATCATTGGGCACGTTTTGCTATCCCCTTTCACATTTTATATGAAGGGCAAGGCCAAAAAAGGATTGTGGCTCGCTCCGTTGGGAGTAGATCCCCGGTTTCAACGAAGCGGAATTGGCAGTCAGCTCATGAGGGAGGCACATCGAGTCGCTACAGAAAAGGGACACGACCTGTGCCTGCTTTGCGGTCACGATACTTATTATCCCAAATTTGGTTATCTGAACAAGCTTTTTGCGCTAAGTGGAGCTAAAATCACCGTCGAGGCCCCTTTTATAACCGATCAAGGAATTACGGAGCGTGCGATCTTGAAGCAAGATTTAGCTTGGGTCCGGTCGCGCTGGCTGGAGGTCCACAGCAATGATGCACTGGCAAATTACCCAGGAGATAGCCTTGCGCAATGGTACAGCCATTCTGCATCGATGAAGTCCTCGGTCTTTCACCAGGCAGATGAATTGATTGGATATGTCAAGTATCGAGCAGTCAAGGGGCTTGAAATACGAGACTTTTTACCGGCTCCGGGATACGGGGAACTGTTGCTGGAGTTGCTTCTGAACAAAGTGAGTTCCTCAGAACCGGTCACAGCCAGCTTTGCCTTGGAAGCAGATGTTGTTGCCTCGCTTTTGCCAAACCGCAATCGTTATCCAATTCAAGCAGGGAAACGCGTCAACCCCGCTTTCATGTTGAAAGTTTTAAATAAAACCGATGAGGACCTGCGCGCATACTGCCAGGCTGTTTTGTCCAACTCGGAAAACGCCGGCGTAATTTGCTTCCCTTCTCCAATGGATATTGATGACTAAGAAAAACAGCCGGAGGGTTTGGAGCCTCGGGCTGTTTTTTTGTGTTATAAAATTTTGACTATTACTTGTGAATCCCTTGTCAACTTTTGTGAATCTACCGAATCGGGAGAACCGTCCCCAACCTCTCAATCGGGAGAACCGTCCCCTACTTTTAATCGACTTTGGCTTGGGCTAGGGCCATTTCGGCCATGGTGCGAGTGGACATTCCGGTGAAGCCTTTGCTCATGTAGGGTTTATCGGTTTGGGTTGCGGAAGTTCCCGCAATATCCAAATGAACATACGCAGCCTTGTCAACGAATTCGGCAATGATCATACCACCGGTTTGCATACCGCCGCCGGCACCGCCGCTGTTTTTGATATCAGCCACAGCAGATTTATACATGTCTTTGTATTCTTCATGAATCGGCATTCTCCAGTAACGTTCCCCGGTCAATTCGGCAGCCGCTTGCAATTCCTTGCTTAAATCTTCGCAGGTTGCAATGTAACCGGCATAGACTCCACCAAAAGCTCGAGCGCACGCACCGGTGAGGGTGGCGGAATCGACGATCTTCTTAGCACCTAATTTCTCGGCATAGGCTACAGCATCGGCTAAAACTAAGCGACCTTCGGCATCGGTAGAGATGATTTCCACGCTCTTACCGGTCATGCCTTTGATTACATCACCCGGTTTAAGGGCTCCGCCATCGGGCATGTTTTCGGTTGCTGCAATGACTGCAATGATGTTAGCATGGGGTTTGAGTTTACCGATGACTTCCATCGCGCCCAAAACAGCAGCAGCCCCCGCCATATCGCCTTTCATGTTTTCCATGCCGGCGCCCGGTTTTAAGGAGATACCGCCGGAATCAAAGGTGATGCCTTTGCCGACTAAAGCGAAAATATCGCCGCCGGGATTGCCCATATGCTTCATAACAATCATTTTAGGTGGCTCAACACTGCCTTGTGCAACGCCCAGCAAGCAGCCCATGTTCATTTCTTCCATATCTTCTCGGTCCAACACATTGACTTCTAAACCATTGGCCGCAGCAACACGCACTGCTTTTTCAGCCAAATCGGTTGGGGTCAGATGATTGGCAGGCATCGCAGATAAAGTGCGCGCCATATTGGTTCCGGCAGCCATCGCTACCCCTTTTTTCATTCCGGCTTCTGCTTTCGCAGCTTCTGTTTCGTAAGAGACCAACGTAACATCGGTTAATTTGATTTCTTTGGGTTTGGATTTAAAACCGTCGTAATTGTACCCAGCTAAAACTGCTCCTTCCACCATGGCTTGTGCTGCCATTTTCGGACAGAGCACATCATACCCGCGCAATAACATGGCGGCAGAAGCTACTCCGAGTTTTAAAGCGGTTCGGATTCCGGCTCCGGCTACACCGCGCATTTTTTCGGTTGTGATATCGGCAGGTTTACCCATGCCAACCAGAATCATCTTTTTAGCATTAGCATTGACCGGATACACCACTGTGGTCTCGTATAACTTACCGGTAAAATCCTTCTCTGTTAAAACGGTAACCATAGCTTTTTCAGCTGGGCAATTGGATTCAGGCTTCGCTTCCACACCTTCATAGAGTCCTAAAATCCAGGCATCGGCCTTTTGCTGAATCAATTGTCCAACCGCGAAATGTAGTTTCATTGGTATTTCCTCCTCTTTTTATAAAATGAGTTCGTCTTATTTAATTCGCCAATCAAAAGAATTCTCCTGCCTCAGAAAAGAGACAGGAGAACAATTTAGCTGTTTAATTCACGAACCACGGCTGCACAGCGTGGGCATAATTCAGGATGTTCCGTATCGGAACCAACGTCAACACTGTAATTCCAGCAGCGCACACATTGCTTGCCTTCCGCCGCCACTGCTTCAATGGTTAAGCCGGCAATCTCCTCGGCAGCCACCGCTTGCTTATTCTCTTGGCGAAGCACTTCTACCTGAGAAACAATCAGGATTTCCGGCCACAAGGTCGCGTTTTCCTGCAAGAAATCCGCCCACGGTCCTTCTTTTAGATACAGGTTAACTTTTGCATCTAAAGACTTACCAATCCGCTTCTCACGGCGTTCGATTTCCAAGACTTTATTGACTTCATCGCGCACATGTTGCAACTTCTGGAACTTCACGCCCAAATCCGTATTTCTCCATTCCGGATGTGCTTCTGGCCACATTGCCAAATGCACCGAGGTTTCGGTCACAAAGTTCGCTTTTCGTAATTCCGCCCACATTTCATCGGTGGTAAACGATAAAATCGGAGCCAACAATCGAACCATGGCATCCAATACATACCAGACAACCGTCTGACCACTGCGTCGTAAGACAGAATCCGGTGTAGAGGCATACATGCGGTCTTTGATCACATCCAAGTAGAAACTGCTCAAATCCAATGCACAGAACCCATGCAGAGTATGATACACCAAATGATAATCAAAGGCTTCATAATAACCGGTGATTTCGTCAATAAATTCACTTAACCGATGCAGAACCCATTGGTCGATCATGACCATATCTTCATAAGCCACCACATCCTGTTGAGGATTAAAATCCGGTAACAAGGAGTGTAAGAAACGCATCGTATTACGGATTTTGCGATACACTTCTGCTACTTGCTTTTGTAAATCTTTGGAGTAGCGCACATCCCCGGCTTTGGCGTCGGTCGATGCAGCCCAGAGCCGTAAAACATCGGCGCCGTTTTGCTTGATGACTTCATTGGGGTTGACTACGTTGCCCATGGATTTCGACATTTTGCGTCCTTCGCCATCCATAACAAATCCGTTGGTGACGACCGCTTTATACGGTGCGCTGCCTCTGGCTGCAACCGAGGTCCACAGCGAAGATTGGAACCAACCGCGGTGCTGATCGGCCCCTTCTAAGTATAAGTCTGCCGGCCAGCTTAATCCAGGCCATTGATCTAATACGGCGGTGTGAGAGGAACCGGAGTCAAACCAGACATCCATGATATCGGTTTCTTTCACGAATTCATGTCCACCGCATTTGCTACAAGTGAATTCCTTGCCCAAGATTTCCTGCGCTTCTTTGGCATACCAACTGTCGGAGCCTTCCGCAGCAAACATCTCTTTGACAATACCCAAAGTCTCTTCGGTGAATAATTCCGTATTGCATTCCTTACAATAGAAAACAGGCAACGGCACACCCCAGGCACGTTGACGGGAAATACACCAGTCACCGCGATCTTGCACCATGTTGCCAATGCGGGTTTTACCCCAACCCGGATACCATTTGACCTTATCGATTTCGTCCATGGCCTGTTGACGGATGGAGTCTACTGAGGCAAACCACTGCTCCGTGGTGCGGAACATGACCGGCTTATGGCAGCGCCAGCAATGCGGGTAAGAATGCTCAATGGTACCATGATTCAGCAAGCGACCGGATTCCAGTAGATCTTCGATGATTTTTTTGTTGGCAACTTCCAATTTCAACCCGGCATATTGTCTGGCTTCTTCGGTGAAGGTGCCATAGCCGGTGGTGGGATTCATGATTGGAAGCTTATATTTCTGCCCGACTTCAAAGTCTTCTACACCGTGTCCGGGTGCCGTATGCACGCAACCGGTGCCGGTGTCTAAGGTGACATGTTCGCCCAAAATAACTAAAGAGCGACGATCTTCATAAAACGGATGCTTACAGACCATGCCTTCCAATTCGCTGCCTTTGAATTGGGCAACCGTGTATCCGTCATGCAAGTGGCAGAGTTCGCGCACTGATTTCAATAATTCTTTGGCCACGATGACCTGGCGAGTACCGTAATCAAAGAGCACGTAATCAAATTCTGGATGCAAACAGATGGCTTGGTTGGCCGGCAAAGTCCAGGGGGTGGTGGTCCAAATCACAAAGTCCACCGGTACTGTAGAATCGGGTAAAACCTTTTTCGGGTCTTCGGTTACCTCAAACGCGACATAAATAGAGGGAGAGGTCTTGTTGTTATATTCGATCTCTGCTTCTGCCAAAACGGTTTCACAGGTGGGACACCAATGCACCGGCTTTAGCCCTTTATAAAATAACCCTTTTTTGAACATCTCGGTGAAGATTTCCATTTGCTTGGCTTCATATTTGGGATACAAGGTCATGTAGGGGTCATCCCAGTCGCAGATGATGCCTAAGCGTTTCAACTGTTCGCGTTGTTTTTCCATCCAGCCCTTGGCGTATTCCGCACATTTTTTGCGCAAATCCAGTGGAGTCATTTCTTTGCGGTTCAAGCCCATTTGACGAATCGCGGCATATTCTACCGGCAAGCCATGGGTGTCCCAACCGGGGGTATAAGGCACATCGAAACCACGCATGGTCTTATATTTGACCACCACGTCTTTCCAGGTCTTATTCAAAACATGACCGATATGCATGTCGCCATTTGCATAAGGAGGGCCGTCGTGAAAAATAAACTTCGGTGCCCCTTGACGGGCAGCACGAATCTGCTGGTACAAACTGGGTTCATACCAAGCCTGTAGCTGTAGTGGTTCGCGTTCCGGCAGATTGGCACGCATGGGAAACTGAGTATCGGGTAAATTCAAGGTTTTGTTGTAATCCATTTGAGTTTCTCCTCCTTTTTGGGTATAAAAAATCGCTCTCCCTCGGTAAGGGACGAGCGTGTCGTGGTACCACCCAATTTCCCTGCCTTTTGTGTAAAGACAGGCTCATGAAAGACGAGTAACGACGTCTATCCGTTTGTGCTTACTGGACTTCGGCACAACCACATCGGCGGTGATTTTCGGTTTTAACTCCTCACTCGGTCGCACCAACCCCGAGCTCTCTGCAAAGGAATGCTAAAACATACTGTCCGCTTCATTGTGTTTTAATAGAGTTATTATACAGGAGCGCCCTTTCTTTGTCAACGAAATTTATGAATAAGACAAGTTTTCCTTGCGCTTTTTGGCGGTTTCGGGTAAAATAACTTGTAGTATTTCTGATTAAAGGAGCGCTTATCATGACCGATAAACCTATTCGTGTACGCATCGCGCCGTCTCCGACCGGCAATTGCCATGTAGGAACCGCACGAACTGCTTTGTATAACTATCTCTTTGCCCGCAAAAATGGGGGCAAGTTTATTTTGCGTATCGATGACACCGATACCAAGCGTAACAGCATCGAGTCGGAAGAAGGCGTCTTGGAAGGCCTGCGCTGGGTTGGGCTGGATTGGGATGAAGGTCCCGATGTCGGTGGCTCCTATGGCCCCTACCGTCAGAGCGAGCGACTGGATCTGTATCACAAGTATGTTCAGCAATTGTTGGATGAAGGTAAAGCCTATGAATGCTATTGCACCCGCGAAGAACTGGCAGCCGAGCGCGAAGCCCAGAATGTGCGCAAAGAAGATCCTCGTTACAGTGGACGTTGCCTGCATATTACCGATGAGCAAAAGGCAGCGTTTATTGCAGAAGGTCGCAAGCCTGCCATTCGCTTGAAAGCACCGGATGATACGATTTCTTTCCACGATGTAATCCGCGGCACGGTAGAGTCCGATGGCGCTCTCATGGGAGACTTTGTGATCCAAAAATCCGATGGCATTCCTTTGTATAACTTTGCGACCGTGATTGATGACCATGTCATGGAAATCTCTCATGTCATCCGCGCTGCCGAGCATATCTCCAACACCTTCCCCCAAGTCGTGATTTACCGAGCTTTGGGTTGGGAACTACCGGAGTTTGCTCATTTGGTGCTGTTGCTCAACCCCGATAAAACCAAGATTTCCAAGCGCAAAGGTGCGGTCTATTTGGGCGAATTTGCCGAAATGGGCTATTTGCCGGAGGCCATGCTCAACTTCAATGCCTTCTTAGGCTGGAATCCCGGTGGTGAAGAGCTGCAGGAGATCCTCACCAAAGAAGAGTTGATTGAGCTCTTCAGCTTGGAGCGCTGCACACAATCCAATGCGGTATTTGATCCGGTCAAACTGGACTGGATGAATGGCATGTGGATTCGTAAGCTTTCAGCAGAAGATCTAGCACGAAGAGTTTTACCCTTTATGCAAAAAGCCAGCATGATCGACGAAGTCAGTGAAGACCAAATGGACTACCTGACTAAATTGGTTTCGCTGATTCACGAACGCTTACCACGTTTGGATGCCGCACCGGAAAGCTTAGCCTATTTCTATTGCGATTGGTCGGTTGAAGAAGTCGATTTAGAGCTATTTGCCTCGAAGAAGAAATCGAAAGAAGAAATCGTGGGCTTACTAAAACAAACCTTGGATCTTTTGCAGCAGACGGAATTTGCCGCCGAACCCATGGAAGCTGCTATGAATGCTTTGTGTGATGAACTGCAATGGAAGAAGGGGGACTTCTTTATGCCCCTGCGTGTCGCATTCACCAACCGCAAGGTCTCCCCGCCCCTATTCCACACGATGGAGCTGATTGGCCGGGCTCGGGTGATTGGCCGCATGGAAATGGCGATTGCCGCTTTGGAGCAGTAATCCTATGAATATTGAAAGAGACGTAAACCTTGTTTGAGGTTCGCGTCTCTTTTTTTGATCCATACTTTTAAAGTCAAGCTACTTCCTTAGAGCCAGACCAATTCTACAGCCGGTTTGATTTCACCAATGATGTCGTTGCGATGATTGCGTAGGGTTCGCACTTCATACGGCAGCAGGGTTTCCCATTCTTTTTCATTGAGGATGTGCAATTGACGTAAGACGCCTAAGACAGCTGCATTGGTAGCACGACTACCGCCATCGGCAGTTTTGACCGACATGCCCCAGCCCAATTCAGGAATTGCGAAGCCATAGACGGCCTCAGCTCCACTTTTGGCTACAATTTTTCCGGGAGCAGCCGACATCAGCACGCTGCAGAGCCGGCCGGTTCCGGCGATCATTTCTGGGTGATTCATCATAGCAGTGCGGATGCGTTTGGCTGTTTCTTGACGTTTATCGCTCATACCAACGGGATTGACCAGTCTTGCCCAGGCCACGGCCATGTTATAAACACTTAATCCATGCACCGGTACACCACAACCATCGATCCCAATGGGGATATCTTCTTTATCGACACCGGTGAATTCACTGACCGATTGTAACATGGCCTGTTGCACCGGATGCCGAAGCTCGGTGTAGTAAGAAGGGTCGGCACCCTTCTTTTGATTTAAGGTCAACATACCGGAATGTTTTCCGGAACAGTTGCAGTGAATTTCGCTGGCTTTGATACCGGCGGCTTTCAATTCAGCAGCCCGAGGTGCATACAGGGGATCGTGATATCCGCATTGTAAGTAACTGGGATTTAAACCAATTTTCTTCAAAATGGATTCAACGGCATCGGTGTGGAAAATCTCACCATTATGAGAAGCACAGAAGATGGCCATCTCTTTTTCAGTAATGCCGTATTCTTCTACAGCGCCACTTTCCACGACCGGCATGGCCTGAAAGGGCTTGGCAGAAGATCGCCAAAATGCAAACTTCTCCTTGGGTGCACCGGCATAGGCAATTAGGCGACCAGTGGCATCGACAATAGCGACGTCGCCGTAATGGACGCTTTCAACTCTGCCGCCACGAGTAACGTGCACTAATTCTGCAGAACGATTCATTTTAGTTCCTCCTTGTTCCTTGCTCTTGCGGTCTGTTGTTCTCGCAAAATGATCTTAGAGCGCCCTTTTGTATTTTTTGAGGATGGCGACGGTTTCTTCAATAGGAAGACCATAGCGTGTGGTGCCATCGCAGCCAACGGTGGTTTCAGCAGCAAAGAGCGCGTTGATGATCGCTTCTTCGGTTGCTTCTACGGTGGCATCGAAGAGATTAGTTAATGCTCTGCCGTCTTCAGCTAAACGTTGGACGGTGCGAACCAACTGCTCGCTTCTGTTGGGTTGGCGGTTGGTCGTAGAGAACGCGACCACAAAGTCGCCACTGCCATGAGAGGCCACCGATCCGGTGCGTGATAAGCCAAAAGCGCAGCGTTTGGCAACGCGGGTTAGCTGTCGTGTTGAAAGCGGTGCATCGGTAGCGAGGATCATCATGATAGAACCGTCCCCAGGGTGATCGGTTTCCGGCCAGTTGATCAGTTCACGACCTACCGGCACACCAGAGATGAGTAGGTCTTGACGGCGACCAAAATTGGCCATGACCAAAACTCCTACCGTGAATCCACCCATTTCTGTGGGCAAGACGCGCGAGGAGGTACCGATTCCACCTTTGAACCCCAAACAACTCATGCCGGTCCCACCCCCGACTACGCCCTCGGCTACCGGACCGCTCTCAGCTCCGTTTAAAGCTGCATAGACGTGTTCTTTATGGACATGACGGCCCTGAATATCATTGAGACTGCTGTCGTTGCATTCGCCCACCATCGGGTTTAAAGACATGATTTTGGGATTACGCTCAATCATCCAATCGATGAGGGCATCAGCGGCTTTGCCAACATTTAGGGTGTTGGTCAGCAAAATCGGTGTTTCCAAAGTTCCCAATTCCTGAATCTGTGCAATTCCCATGGCTTTGCCGAAGCCATTGACCACATGAACCACTGCGGCAACTTTATCTTCAAATAAATCTCCGTCGTGCGGTAAGATTGCCGTAACACCGGTACGAACCGGTCCAACACCGGCTTGACGTGCCCCTTCTCCTCGGATCAGGGTGCAATGACCGACCTTCACCCCCGCCACATCCGTAATAGCGTTATGAATTCCGGTTGGTAAAAAGCCGAAAGAAATCCCCACGTCTCGGGCGCGGGGACGCTTATTGCTATTCATTATTTGCAGACTTTAATAAACTTCTTGAAGACTGCATCAAAATTGGTGTAGTCAAAGAAAGTTTCGGGATGCCATTGAATTGCCATGAGATACGGATAATCGGTGGCTTCAGCGGCTTCAATCACACCATCGGGAGCTTTGGCTGAAACAACCCAATTGGGGGCCAAATCCTTAATGGCTTGGTGGTGGTAGGAGTTGACACGGATGGTGGTCTCTCCCGGGAAGCATTCGGCTAATTTGGTGCCGGGCACTAACTCCACCGCATGAGAAGCATGCCATCTGGGGGCAGATTGCACGTGTTTGATTAAATTATCAACTTTATATTGGCTGGGCAAATCTTGAATTAAGGTTCCACCGCAAACAACGTTCATCACTTGACACCCGCGACAGATGCCTAAAATGGGCTTGCCGGATTTCAAAACTGCTTTTGCTAACTGAACTTCAAAGTAATCACGCGAAGGAGTAATAGTTCCCAAGGCAGGAACCGGTTGTTCGCCAAAATAGTTCGGTTCCATATCGGGGCCGCCGGTGAAGATGAAACCATCGAACCGTTTGACCAGTTGATCTAGATCTTTGTCATCGATAAACGTTAAGAGAACCGGAATCCCCCCGGCTTTTTTGACCGATTCAACATAGGTTTTTGCAATTCCGTAGGTAAATTCGGTTTCGTTAAAATTCTGGGTAATTGCAATCAAGGGTTTTTTCATTTAAAGTTCCTCCTTGTATTTAGGAGCATTCACTCCTTTTCTGCTTCTTAAATACGATGTTTTCGAATAAAATCCTTCTTTTCTTTCGTTTGGCGAAAGAGTAACAAAAAAAGACCGTTTCTCCTAAGAGAAGACGGTCTTTCCGGTCAACTGCGATCGTTATAGAAACGAGGTACCCTCTTTGAAACACTGGCCATGATTTGGTGTGGAATCTCTCCAATCTCCTCCGCTAACTTTAACGCGTTGCGGTCAGGATTGGATTCCCCAAAGATTACCACTTCATCGCCCACTTCAGCCCCGGGAACATGGGTTAAATCAATCATACACTGATCCATACAGACTCGTCCCACAATCGGTGCCAAACAGCCTCGAATACAAACCTGTGCTTTGTTGCTATAACTACGGCTCATGCCATCGGCGTATCCCAACGGCAAGGTCCCTAAAACAGAGTCCATGGGAGCAATCCAAGTGCCATCGTATCCAACCCGGGTTCCGATTTTGATGTTCTTCAATAAAATCACTCGAGTCTTTAGCGTCATCACGGGTCGCAAAGGAACCTGAGGCAAGATTAGACTGGTTGGAGAGGAGCCATACATCCCCACCCCTAAACGCACCATGTTGTAATAACTTTGCGGAAATCTGAAAATTGCAGCCGTATTGGCCATATGTAATATTGGAATCTTGACGCCGACTCCCGCTACCCGCTCAGCAAATGATTGGAATCTCGCCAATTGTTCCAAAGCCGGCTCAGGATTTGCGATTTCAGCCATGGAGAAATGGCTGAACATCCCTTCCAATTCTAAATTTCTAAACTCGCTAAGCTGTTTGGCAAAAAGCACATCCTCATCGGTGCCCTCTACCCCAATTCGGCTCATACCGGTATCAAGTTTCAAATGCACCTTAATCTTTTTTTGAGCATTGGCCGCCGCTTCTTGCAAGGCATGGGCTAATTCCGGAGTAAACACCGTTGTAGTGATATCGCTCCGTGCAACTTGCCAGGCAGCATCGGTGGGAATGAAGCCCAAAACCAAGATCGGTCCCCAAATACCGCTCATCCTCAACTCAACCGCCTCTTCCAAGGTAGCCACACTTAAAGAGTCTGCACCGGCAGTCAAGGCCGTATGGGCAATTTGCTGAGCACCATGACCATAAGCATCGCCTTTTACCACGGCATTCAAACGAACTCCCGCTGGGAGCATCGATTTTACGCTCTTTATATTTTCATCGAGTGCTTGTAAATTGATTTCTGCCCATGTCGGTCTCATGCTTCGCTTTCTCCCCTATTCACCCAAGGCTTGTGCTAAGGCAACCGCAGTTTCCTTATCGTGACTAATACTAATCAGCCAACGAACAATCCCTTTTTCTACGGCCAATTGTGCCGCATATCCGTTCAAGAGCACCTGGGGTGCTCCGAATTCATCGTGTTGAACCTCAATATTTTTCCAGGTAATCCCACCCACAAATCCAGTCCCTAACGCCTTTGCAACCGCCTCTTTAGCAGCCCATCGTCCCGACAAGCGCTCTGCCGATAACCCAAATTGCTGTTCTTGCCAACGATCCCATTCACTTGAGGTCAGCATTTGCTTGATGTAATTTTCACCCAATCGTTGCAGAGCTGCCTCAACACGAGGAACCGAAACAACATCGATACCATTGGCTAAGAGATTGCCGCAGGTACTCAACGATCCTTCCAAGGCGTCAGTCACGCTAAGGGCTTCCTGCAAACTGGGAATAAAGGGATCTTGCTCTAGTTCTGCAACTTTGCGGCAGCGCAAGGCCATGAACATGGGGAATTCTTGCCGCGCCAAGTCCATCGCTTCTTTTTTGGGACCTTGTTGTTCTTTTTTATGGCTGACCCACTCTTCGCAATGTTCAATCAATAAACCGGCGTTACCGAGCGTGTTAATATAGGCTTGCAGGGGTCTATGAAAATGGATGGTTGCCGGGCTTTCTTCGCCAATTGCCTCCTTGCCAGGATGAGCTGCAATGCGGATATCTTCGCTTCCCAAGTAGCGCCACATAATACGAGTTTGGCGGAAATCGCGTTGTTGCCACTGCCAATCGCTTCTTTGTGGAACTCGGAAACAAGGATGCATCATGACCAGAATCAAAACCCCATTGGGTTTTAAGAGCGTGTTCACTCCCTGCCAAACACCGGTTAAATGATCCATGTTTTGAATGGATAGCACCAACGTCACCGCATCGAACGACTCCGCTTCTAATCCGTGGCGCGGTTTGCCGGTTTCATCGATTAGATTGGTGGCATCGCCCTCAATATAAATGGGGCGCTTTTGACCTTCACGAACATACTCTTTGGCAGCTTTCAATAAATCCTTTGCCATGTCAATACCGGTCACCGAAGCTCCTGCTGTTGCTAATCGGCGTGCCAAAACACCTTGACCGCAGGCTAAATCTAAAATTTTAAGATCTGCTAATTGCTGATTCTTCTCTTTGAGCATGCGTTCTACGCCGGGTAAAAGCACCTTCTGATGATACTCACTACCACCGGCACCGACTAAATTATTGTACCAACCGGCCACATCTTGCCAATCGGTTTTATCGGGTAAGGCTTTTTCTTCATCGGTCATAGTAGTAGTAAAAGGTTTCTGAACTTGTTTTACCTTTTTCTTGGGTTGCACCCTCACCGGATAACTGACCCGCGGTTTCTCTCCCCAGGTTTTCTTTTCAGGTGGTTTATCGCTCCAAGTCTTGCGTTCTGGGGGCTTCTCGCTCCAAGTCTTGCGTTCCGGCGGCTTACCGGTAGAAGGTCTGTTTTCAGTCGGTCTTCCTTCAGTTGGACGGTTGTCAAACGAGCGACCTGTTTGCGGCTTGTCACCCCAGGTTTTGCGTTCCGGCGGCTTACCGGTAGAAGGTCTGTTTTGTCTGGGCTTGTCTCCCCATGACTTCGCTCGCGGTTCTTTTTCATCGGGCGACATAGTGGAAAAGGGTTTTACCTTCTCTAGAGGTTCGGTCTTCTCTACTCGATTTTGCCACGGCTTCATATCTCTTTTCATGTTTACTCCTGCTTTCTCTATGACTACAATTTTAATACAATCATAACATAGTACAATTCGCGGTGAAGGCCGGCTTTCCTGCATTTTTGTCACAGATTCGTACGATTTGAAGTGCAGGGAAAGTCAAAGGGAACCTCGAACTAATAATAAGAATAATACGATCAATTCGCAAATTAACGCATGAAAGGATCTCGATCATGAAATCTCCTATACAAAAACCGAAACGCCCCTTGATGTTTTACTACTCTCTTGTGTTGTTGGTCATGTTTGTCTTCAATCTCGTTGTAATGCCCTTTATGATGAAACAACAAATTACCACCATTGAATACAGCACCTTCCTCACCATGGTAGATGAAGGAAAAATTTCGACGGTCATTTTGGAAGACACACGAATTTACCTGGAGGGTGTTGAAGACGCCGATGGTAAAAAGCCCTTGTATGAAACCGGTTACATCTATGACCCCGATTTAGTCGCGCGCTTAAGTGCCAACAAATCGATTAAATTCTACAGCGAGATTCCGGAAGAAGTTTCCCCCATTCTTGAGTTTATTGTCACCTGGGTGCTGCCCATTGCGATCTTTGTGGCTCTAGGACAATTCCTTTCCAAACAAATGACCAAGCGGATGGGCGGAGGGGCCATGTCCTTTGGCAAGAGCAATGCAAAGATTTATGTGGAAGCACAGACCGGTAAAACCTTTGAAGACGTCGCAGGCCAAGACGAAGCCAAGGATTCTCTTTGTGAAGTGGTCGACTTCTTGCACAACCCTTTAAAATACAGCAGTGTTGGAGCAAGAGTACCCAAAGGAGTATTGCTGGTTGGTCCTCCGGGAACCGGTAAAACGCTGATTGCCAAGGCCGTTGCCGGAGAGGCAGGAGTTCCCTTCTTCTCCATTACCGGTAGTGAATTCGTAGAAATGTTCGTTGGTATGGGAGCCGCTCGGGTACGTGACTTATTCAAACAAGCCCAAGAAAAAGCTCCGTGTATTGTCTTTATTGACGAAATCGATACGATCGGCAAACGCCGCGACAGCATGGGCTTTGGTGGAAATGACGAACGCGAACAAACCTTAAACCAATTACTCTCCGAAATGGATGGTTTCGACAGTTCTAAAGGTGTTATCATTTTAGCCGCCACCAACCGCCCCGAGATTTTAGACAAAGCATTATTGCGACCCGGCCGTTTTGACCGCCGCATACCCGTTGAACTCCCCGATTTAAAAGGTCGCGAAGCCATATTGAAAGTGCATTTGCGGGGGATTAAAACCGATAGCGAAATAGATTTTTCCTCTTTGGCTCGTTCCACCCCAGGAGCATCCGGTGCCGATTTGGCCAACATTATTAACGAAGCTGCTTTGAGAGCCGTGCGAAATGACCGAAAACTGGTTACACAAGCTGATTTGGATGAAGCGGTTGAAACAACCCTTGCCGGTGAGCAACGCAAGAACGCTGTTATTTCTCCACGTGAGAAAAAGATCATAGCCACCCATGAAATTGGCCATGCGATTGTAGCTGCTTTTGCCGATAAACAGCAGTTGGTGCACAAAATTACCATTGTTCCACGAACCTCCGGCGCATTAGGCTATACCATGCAATTGCCTGAAGAAGAACGCGTTCTGATGAGTAAAACCGATGCTCTGTCTCGGATCACCGTCTTAACCGGGGGACGAGCTGCCGAAGAAGTGATGTTTAACGAAGTCACCTCGGGTGCTGCTAACGACATTGAACAAGCCACTCGTTTGGCCAGAGCCATGGTCACTCGCATGGGTATGAGCGATAACTTTGGCATGATGGCGCTTGAAACCGTGAACAACCCTTATTTGGGTGGAGATTCCTCCATGGCCTGCTCTGGTGAAACAGCGTCTACTATTGACGAAGAAGTCAAACAAATCATTCGCACTTGTCAAGAAAACGCTCGCAAAATTTTACGAGAAAACCACGATAAACTAGTTGAGCTAACCGAGTTCCTTTTAGAAAAAGAAACGATTACCGGTAAACAATTCCTTGATATGATGGGGATTGAATCCGAAGAAAAACCGGTTGTAGAATAGCTCAAAGATCCTTCCGGGCTCAAGTTGACCTTCGGTCAAAAGTCGCCCTTCAGGAAACTTTTCACTCATGGAAGGGACGGTTTTGTAAGAACTGTCCCGACAGGAGCGAGATTAATCGAGTAGGAGGTCACCCATTAATTGAGTGACCGTCCTCTCACACCACCGTGCGTACCGTTCGGTACACGGCGGTTCAACCGTTTGAGTGCAGAGACTCGTACCGGTCAAGGATACTGAAGTATC
>Ga0334888_1000943_pt1 | contig 41630 bp, 59 predicted proteins | sample GraSluR1_MG_FD_207227 | JGI IMG/M metagenome (GOLD analysis project Ga0334888, IMG submission 207227) | Sludge microbial communities from methane-producing bioreactor in Wageningen University, Netherlands - Granular Sludge_3_08-R1 | ecosystem: Engineered > Bioreactor > Anaerobic > Unclassified ...
TCCATAGGTGGGCGTGATGACAATCCAGTCATCGAAAAGCGTAGGCTGCTGAATCATGACATACCTCGTTTGTGCAGAGGGGCGAAGGCCGGCTTTGGGACCGGCCCCCGCCTCAGGAGGAGGGAACGACGAACGTCTCCGCCGCTCCGCAGAGCGGCTAACGCGTGCTCTCGTGACCTTCGCTGCCAGACCGTTCCCTGGCGTCAGCCGCTCTGCGCAGAGGCGCAGCGTCCAGACCGAGGCGCGCTTCCTCGCCGGCGAGATAGGTTTTCAGCGCGTAGCGGATAATCTGCGGGCGTGTCGCCGGCCCGTGCTGTGACAGCCTCGTCAGCCGGTCGAACAGCTCCGGCTCTACCCGCACCAGCATCCGTTTCATTTTGCTCATGGGCGTCTTTGTCTTTGAAAAATCGAAAACGTAATCTGACCAACATTCTAGCACGCAGTACGACGGTTGTCAACCCCGAATGTAGATCATCTTTCGTTAGGCAGCATTCACCTACCGCTAATGTTTTTTAGCCCTACAATAGCGCCATGAATGCCAGGCAAATGGGGTGGAGAATACGCATGTCACGCGACGACCTGGGGCTTACTCAGGAGGAGCTAGCCGCACGCACCGGCATTAGCCGCCCATATCTCACGACTATAGAGAAAGGGCGCGCCGACAACGTCGGCATACGCATCATCGAATCGCTCGCCGACGCCCTCGGCGTCACCGTCAACTACCTGCTGGGCCTCAGCGACAACCCGCTGCCGGATGACGCGCGCACGCTCGCCGAATCCGCCGTCGTCTACGAGGTGGACAGCATCTCTCAGCGTCGCCGCGTCCAGCGCATGCTCGACCTATTCACCGCCCTCGACGAACCGGGCCAGGAGATGGCCCTGCGCCTGATGGAAACCGTACGCGATACCTATCAGCCCCGGATCATAGGTAATGACAGTTGAAGAGCGTCTCGACCTGCTGACAAAAATATGCCGGCGCCTATTGCGGCGCCGGCGAGTCTGGCTCTACTGGACGGTAAGCGGCTGGATTGTGCTGTAACCTAACTCTATGCCTAGAGTTAGGCCTAGCTTCTAGGCCTAATCGAGGAAGCGGCCCGCGCTGTCGCGCGAATGATAGCGCAGCGGATGGCCGCAGATCGGGCAGCGCCGCTCCGTCGTTCGGCGAAACAGCGTCAGCGGGAAAAACAAGATCTTAAACGGCAGAATAAACAACGTCGTCAGGCAGCCCTCAGACGTGGACCGCGTGCACTGGCTGCAATCGCGACATTTGCCCATCTCGACTCCTCTCGTTAGGTATGGCTCGGCATGCATCAGTATAGCACATCTCACGTCCGGCGCAGCCGCCCGCGGCACACACACCGGACGATAAATCGACCGCACCGGCGATTATCGCCACACCCGGCAGACGCCGCGGCCCGCGCAAATGTCACGTCTCGCGACCCGCCGAACATCACGTCTCCCGCCTAGACCATAGCCGTGTGCGCTAACCTCGTTCCCGTGTGGTTCGCGGTTCACATCCGTGAGGTCGGGGGTTCAAGTCCCTCCTCGCCCACCAACTGCCCAGCGCAGACCGCACGTCTAGGCCCCACGCCTAGCCGTGCGGTCTGCGCGTCTAGGGCCCGGAATAATTATCCGCATAGTAGAAGGGATAGGTATCACGTCCATGAAACTCTCTCAGGCGCTCACAGGCTACTGGCTCGCCCGCCGGCGCACACTCAGACCCAACACCCAGCGCGACTACGCACTCCACTACAACCGGCTGCTCAATTATCTGCACGACCCGCTCATCGACGACATCACCGCCGCCGACATCCATCGCTATCTCGACTATGTGCAGACGCGCTATAAGCTCGGCCCGAAGACGCTCAGCAACGTCTGGATCGCCCTCTCCGCCCTGTGGTCGTGGGCCGAGGTCGAGTTAAACATCCCGCACATCATCCGCGGCCAGGTGCCGCGGCCCCGCTATCGCCGCCCGCCCATCCTGCCCTACACCGAGGCGGATCTGCGCGCCCTGCTCCTCGCCGCCGAACGCGACGCCGGCCGCCATATGCGCCATGACGCCCTGCGCGACCGCGCCATCCTCCTCACCCTGATCGACTCGGGCCTGCGCGCCTCGGAGCTGTGCGATCTCACCCTGCGCGACTACGACGCCGAGACCGGACGCCTCAACGTGCGCCACGGCAAAGGCGACAAACAGCGCGTCGTCTTCGCCGGCGACGGCGTGCGCCGCGCCCTGTGGAAATACCTGGCGACCCGCCCAGAGGCCGCGCCGGGCGACCCGCTCTTCGCCACGCGCAACAACACCGCCATCAACCGCACCAACCTGCTGCAACTCATCGTGCGCACCGCCGCCCGCGCCGGCGTCTCCAACGCCAACGTGCACAAGTTCCGCCACACGTTCGCCATCACATTCCTGCGCAACGGCGGCAACCTGCTCGAGCTGCAGCGCCTGCTCGGCCACGAGCGCATGGACACGCTGCATATCTACGTCCAACTGGCGCAACAGGACCTCGCCGCGGCCCAGCGCAGCGCCAGCCCGGTCGATCGCTGGCGGCTCTAGGCCCCCGTCGACGCCGCCTGCTCGTCCGCCCTTTCCAGCATCCGCTGGTAGGCCAGAATCGCGCCCCGGTTCAGGTCAATCGCCTCGCGCAGCGCCTTCGCCTGCGCCTCCGCCTCGCCCAGCTGCGCCCGCGCGCTGCGCAGCCCCTGCTCCAACTGCTGAATCTGCTGCTCGATATATTGCCTATCCACTGTCTCTCTCCGCCTTAGGTTCAACCTCGCCTAGCCACTCGCCTAGCGCCGCGCTGCGCTCTGCCGTCTTGTCCGCCAGACGGCTGCGCATTTCGCCCTGCTCTACATCGCGGTCCGCCTCTTGCACCAGGCGGAACCAGTATTGGATCACGTCGTCCAACAGCGCCTCCAGCCGTTGTTTCGGCGTCGGGTCAGGCGCGTCCAGATTGTGCCATGTGAGCGCCGACACCTCCTCCAGAAACGGCTGCGCTTTGCTGTCGGGAACGGAGCGCGTGACCGTGATCGGACCGACCGTAATGCTGATTGTCGCCATCATCTCCCCCGCTCTACAACATCGTCAGCGTGATCGTCGGGTCTTGTGCGAACATCACCGGCACAAACGACATGCGCACCGTCTGCGTCGAACTAGACCCGTTGATCTGCGTCATCGTCAGCGTGATCTCGCGCGTCGTCTCGTTGGACGACGCCGTGATCGCAATCGAAGTGTGGCCGAATAGCGCCTCGCTCAACTTCGTCATCGTCGCGTTGTTGTATCCAACCGTCAGCACCCACATTTGCCCGCTGGAATTTGCGCCGCCCGACACTGCCACGCCGACCAAAAACGCGCCCGCAATCACCCCCGCGCCGCTGCTGTGAATTTTACACAGCGCGGTCGCCGAGTTGTGCGGGAACGATGTTTTTTCACCGGACAGTCCGATGCCGACGGCGAACGCCTGCCGTACCGTGAACGTGTTCGCCGCAGTTAGCACGATGTCGCGCACCTGCTGCGGGCTGGCGTATTTGTCGCGCGTGCCTTCCGCCGCGCTCGTGTCCCAGACGCCGATGCGGTCGGTTTCGGCTACGGCATCAATTTGCGCCAGGTCGCCTAATGTCGCCATGATATGTCCTCTCTTCTACAATCCCGTCCAACTGCTGATATACCGCGTCGACGCGCCGAGCGAGAGCGGTTGAACCGAAATATACACCGTGTCCGCGCCGCTCGAACCGTTTGTCTGTTTGACCGAGAGCGTGACTACTCGCGTAGTCGTGTTTATCGCCGCCGTCAATGCCAGGCTGGTCGTACCGAACAGCGAGCCGCCCAGCTCCGTCACGGTCACGGTGGTCCACGCCGTCGAAACCAGGTACGCCTTCGTCCCCAACCGCCCGCTTCCGCTCGTCGTGACGGTCGCCAACATCTGAGAGACCGTGTTTGAGCTGATGGTATACGTCGCGATGTCGGTCGTCACGTTGTGCGCCACGGACGCCTTGCTGTGATTCCACCCCAGCCCGCCGTCGCTGTATATGATGCCGGTTACGCCCAGACCGCCTGACGTTATTGAGACATCTCCGACGAGTTCTATGGCCGGACTACGCAATTTTATTATTGTTGTGCCCAGACCCAGCTCTGATGCCGGGTTGCTCGAACCCGTTCCCGTATAAACTGCCAATGCAATGGCTCCATCGATTCCGGGTACAAGACCGCCGGATTCGATATAAAGGCCGGCCAGGGTGGAGCCGTCGGATAATTGATAGATTTCCGATTCGACGGTATCGTCACGCGCGAATTTGACCGACAAATCGAGCGAATAGACGCCCGTGTAACTATTGATCGTGAGTCCGTCCTCATCCAGCACCACGGACCCCTCGCCCGCCATCAATTTGCCGTCGCTGGCTCTCGCCCGCCACTGCCAGTCGCCGCCGTTTTTCCCGCCCAGATACGTGCCGTCCCACAGCAGACCCGTCGTGGATGAACCGGCGAAGTAAAACTGCCCGGAGCTGTTCATGTACGTGCGCCAGGCCGTGCCGTTCCAATAGCCCATGCGCGTGGCATCCATGTACAGCCCCGCCGCCCTGCCCGTCATGGTCAACGTCGCCCCAGGCAGCACCGCCGTGACCAGCCGGTTACTGCTATCCAGCCCGCTGTACGCCCGCCCCGCGCCGGTTTTCTCATTGGCGTTGACGCGCTTGTAGGTCGAGCCGTCGCTCACGTTGTCCAGGTTGGCGTCGCTCAGATTGCCGATGCCGCTGCCGCCCGTGATCGTGATGCTGCCGCGTACGGCCAGCGTGCCCGCCGTCTGATTCCAGGCCAGGCCGGGGCCGGACCCGACATTGCCCAGCACGAGGTCGCCGGCGTTGTTCATGTACGTGCGCCACGCGCCGCCGTCGTAATAGCCCATATGCGACGCGCTTAGATACAGCCCCGCACCGCCTGGCGGCGCCAGCGGCGCGGGAATGCCGCTGAGGTCCTGGCTCCAGTCCACCGTCGATTTCGTCGCCAGCGCCCCGGCGTCAGCAAAATTGCTCAGCCCCGTGCTGCCCTGCGCAATGACCATCTGTCCGCGCAGATACACATTGTCCGCCCACAGCCCGTAGCCGTCCAGCGTGCCGCCGAAGGCCGCGTCCGTGATGCCCGTCAGCTTGCCCAGGCGCACTTTCACTTTGCCCGGCGTATTCCAATCGGCGTGTGTACGCACGCCGTCCACCACGTCGATGTACGGCGCGTTGGAGTCGTCCGCCGTCAGGTAAACCGATCCCTGCCGCGTCGTATCCGTGCTGCCCAGGCGCACCAGGTCGTCGCCCACCTGCGGCAGGTCGCCGCCCACCCAGGCGGCGGTGTAGGTGAACAGATCGAGCACGCGCCCAACCGTCAGGTTGACCTGGCGCACCACATCGTATTCGCTGCCGTCCCAATTTACCTGCTGCGTCCGCAGCGCGTCTCCATCGATAAATCCGTGATAGAGGTCGTGGTCGTCGTCGGTCGGGTCCTCGCGCGTGTCGATGGTGTAAACGCGGGTGTCGAACTCGGCGTCCGCCGTCGAGCCGCCCGTCTCAAATTCCCGGCGCACCGTCGAGCCGCCCGTCTCAAATTCCCAGTCATGATCCGGCCCGTCGAGCTTGGCGATTTCGCTCGACGACGTGACGAATACGCTGCCGTTGGTCGCCCGAATCTGCTGGATCAGCAGTTCGTAGACGCGCAGCCGCCCGCGCACGGTCAAGTTGTCCAGCTCGCCGCTGGCCTTGCCCGCCTCGGTCACGCCCATGTCGAACCGATACCCGCTGCCCGTGAAGCCGCTGACGAAAAGGTCATTGCTCGCCAGCACCTTCAGTTGCAGCGTGCCGAACCCGTCATTGGCCGTGGAGAGCAGGGATTGCGACGTGCCCGGATTCGACGTGCTGCTAACCTGATGGACGTGCGTGTCCGTCGATACGCCGTTGACCGTCGCGACGGTCAACGTGCCGGGCGTGCCGAGCGTTAATCGGTTCGTGCTGAACGTCAGGCCGCTGTGCGTGGCCAGTTCGATGCGCAGCTTGCTCGATACGTCGAAACCCAGTCCGGAATTGGCGCTCGCCAGGTCCACAAACACCTGGTCATCCGACGTGTCAATCCCCGCTCCGCCGCCCACATACAGCCCGCCATTCACGTCGAAACCCAGTCCGGGCTCATTCACGCTCGACAGCTTGACGCCCACCTGCTGCCCGCCGCCGCCCAACAGGATGCCGTTGCCCGCCGTCGCCGGGTCATGGTGCGCCGCCGCATTCGCCGCGTGCGCCGAGATGTCCACCCCGTCGATCAGCACGCCGGCCTCGACGGGCAGATTGCCCGTCAAGCTGCGGCCGCCGGCGCGCATCAAGAACTGCGGCGCCTGGCTGTCCGCCAGCGTCCCGTCGTGATACGCCCCGCTCAACGCGTGTTTCGCCATCTCGCCCGTCGCGCCGCCGCCGCCGCCCGCGCCGGCCATCGCCTCGTTGATCCAGCGCACAACGTACGGTTTCAATTCACGCGCCAGTTTGCCCAGCGTCTGCGCCATGCTCTACCCCTGCCTCACCTCTCCGACCGCCCACGGATCCGGTGCGCCCTCCGGCTCCCAACTCAGCGCATCCTCCTGCGCATCGTACTCGGCGCGCTCCACGAAGACCGGCGTCAGCGCCGCGGCCATATCCACCTGCCCCGGCACGTCCGGCAGTTGCACCCATCGCCCCGCCGGCAACACGCCCGGCTCCGCCTCCCGGTCCTGCTCACGCGTGATGCGCCCGTCGGCGTGCATCACCCAGTCGTAGCCCGCGCTCGCCGCCGGCTGCGCGTGGATCAGCACGCGCCGGCTCGCCTGCACCGTCGCCAACAGCCGCCTGTCCGCCGTCGTCCCCGACAGCAACAGATCCTCGATCTCGTCCAGCGCCGTGTGCTCGCCGCTGCGATACTGCCGCGCCTCGACGCCTACGCTGCCGTCGATAACCGCCCCGTCCAACAGATCGCCCATCGCCTGCACGATGTCGTGCACCTGCGTCGCCGTGTCCTCCACGCCCCACGCCACAAACGGCATGTCCGCGTCCGGCGTGCGCGCCGCCCAGCTCGATCCCGTCCACAGTTTCAGGCTGCCCAGCCCGTAGCCGCTCTGCTCGTCCATGTCCACGACGTAATAGTCGATCAGGCTCGGCGTCCCCGTGCGGCTCAACACCACCCAGTACGTCGTCCCGTAGTTGATCGTGGTCGCCCCGCTGAATTTAAACGAGACCCAGCCCATGTTGCGGCTCAGGTCCGCCGCGTCGATCTCCGCCCCCTCGATCTCCGCGTACGGGTTGCCGCCGGAATTCGACCACAACGCGCAGCGCACCTTGTCCGACGGGTCGCCCTCCTTGCGCAGACGCACCGTGATCTCGCCCAGGTCAAATGAGGCGTTGTACTCCGGCGTGAACGACTGGGCGACCATCTGCCCGTGCGCCGTAATCGTCAGGCTCGCGCCCGCGTCCTCTTCCGCAATCGTCTCCTTCACCACCACGTACGAACGCCGGCTGATCGTCACATTCGCGCCGGCAGCCTCGTAGGTCACGCTCCCGTTTTTCACCTCCATCGCCGAAGCCCCGCCGGCTTTGACGGCGTAGATGCCGTCGTTGAGACTCGACCCTGCGATCTGGATCACGTCGTCGTTCTCGAAGACGCCCAGCCCGCCGGCGCTGTCGTATATGTCGTCGTCTTCCGTCTCGCCCGGCTCGGCGAACGTGATCGTGTTCGCCGTGTAGATCTCCATCTCCTGCTCGTTCAGGCTCGCCACGGTGTACGTGCCGTCGTTGCTCGCCGACCCGCTCACGACAAATTTGCTGCCCGGGTAGAGCGCGCTGCCCGTGTTGAATATGATGCGGCCCAACGCCTGGAAGCCGGTCTCCGTCGCCGACGTTGCGCCCGCGCCCAGCGCCTGGTTGGCCCCGCCTGCGATCTCATGCCCCTCGCGGCCGGCCGGGTTGGCGTAATAGCGCCAGCCCAGCGTAGACCACCAGCCGCGACAGCGCAGCGTGCCGCGCACGCCCTCGCCCGCGCCGCCGGCAATGGCGACCCCGCGCGGCACGGCGAACTGCGCCAACAGCCGGTCGCGGATGGCGTCCGCCTGGATCTCATTCACGTCGCCCTTGCTGTACAGCAGCTCCCGCACGCCGTAGCGCGCGCTGCTCAGCGCGTCCTGCGCCCACTCGGTGGTCGCATCCTGCGTCGCCCCGGCGCCGTCCTCGTAGGTGTACTGCACCGCCACCCGGTTATACAGGTTCTCCAGGCTCAGGGAGATCGCCAGTTTCTCGCCCAGCCCCACCGTCACCTCGTCGATATAGCCCCACCAAACCGGCGTGCCCGTCCGGTTGCGGATGCGCACCCCATAGCGCAGCCAGCGCATCGTCTCCCACAGCGCCGACAGCGGCCCCTCCGCCTCGATCTCCGCCTGCACCGGCCCGCCCACAGCCGCCGCGCTCCAGCGCCGCGGCCGCAGCGTCAGCGCCGGCGGAACCGCAATCGGGTTGTGGTTGAGGTTGAGCGCCTCGACATAGTATCGTTCGGCCATGATTGCCTACACCGTCAGCCGCCGCGGGCGATGCCAGGCCCGCGCCGTAAATGTCGACCCCGCCACGAAGCCGGGGTCGAACTCGTCGAAGAGCACGCTCAGCCGCTGCGTTCGGCCCGGCCATACATGCACCGGCGGCCCAAACGCCCGGAAATAGGGCTGATGCCCGCCCGCCGTGCCCTGCAGATACAGCAGCTCCTCCGGCCCGTCGTCGACCACCGCCTCGCCCTGCGCCAGGCTGAACGTCGGCGACTGGTAGATGCGCCGGTATTCGCCCCGCTCCGTCGGCGTGAACTGGACGAAGTCGAGCGTGGCGCTGCCGCCCGTCTCGCAGCGGATGCCCAGGCCCAACGAGACGGATGTCATGGCCGCGTCATAGCCGCCGGGCGGCAGCGGAACCGCGCCCAGGTCCCAGATGCTCGTGCGGGTCAGCGGCCCCGCGGCCTCGTCCCCCTCCCACAGCGGCGAGTACGCCGCGCCGCGCTTGCCGAACACCGCAGGCCTGACCGTCACGCCGCTCGCGCTCAACATGCTGAACACCAGCAACAGCCGCCAGTATCGCCCGCCCAGGTGGCCCGTGAGCGTGTCGCTCAGGTCCCACATATAGCGCGTCGTGCCCGGGTCGCTGCTCCCGCTCCAGTTCACCGTCGCCCCGCCGTTGGCTCCGACGCCGCGCACGAAGCGCGTCATCGTCGGCGTGCCGTGGACGATGTTGGCGATGTAGATGTTTTTCCAGTCGCACGGGCTGGCCTCCGCCTGCACGATCTCCAATTTCAGCGGAGAGGGCAACACCCCCGCCACCGCCGTGCCGGCAATCGACAGCCAATTCGTCTGCGCCGAGTTGGCGTCGTCGTTGTTATACGCCGTCGCCGGCGCCGTGCCCGGCGTCCCCCCTGTCCCGCTCGACGCCAGCGGGATCTGCGCCAATTCGCCCTCCCAGTAGAAGCGCCGCGTCACATGCACGCCCACCCGCGCCGTCGGCGTCGTCTCGCTCAACCGCCGCAGCATCGGGTTCGGGTCCCACTGCACGCGCCCGTCCAGCACCTCGCTGCGATAGTAGCCGTCGCCGCTGATCGCCTCATATTCCAGCCAGACCCGCGCCCCGACGCCGCGTTCCTGCCGGCGGCGCGCGCTGTCGAGCAATTTCTCCACGTCGTTGACCGCGCCGCGCACCGCCGAGGCCGTCCCGCGCAATACCGCCTCGACCGTCTCCGTCACCGTCTCCGCGTCCGGGTCCGGCGTCGTCGGGAAATAGGTGAACCCGCGCCACGTCCCCGAGTTAAACGTCACCGTCGTCGACCCGTCCGTCAGCCTGACCGTCGGCGCCATCTGCTATGCCCTCCTGCGAATCATGCCGGCGATGCGGTAGGCCAGCGCCTCTTCATCCAGATCCCCCGCCAGCTTCGCCACGCTCACGTTGACCGTCACCGGCGCCGGCTGCTCCAGCATGGCCCGCGTCTCGTCTGCGCTGAAGACCGCCGCGCCGCGCGGCAGGTTGACCAGCTCCGGCCCCTCCTCGCCCACCAGACTCAGCCCGCCGCGCCAGTACGGCGTGCCCGCCGCATTGGCCCCCACCGGCACGGCCGGCCCCGTCGCCCCCATGCCGCCGCGCACCGTCACCACCGGCGACCACGCCAGCAGTTCGCCCAGCCAGCCCGGCCGCGGCAGCTGCAGATCCCCGATCCAGCTCGGCCGCGGGATGCTCGGCCACACCCAGCGCGGCAGCGACGGCCAGCGCCACGCCGGATACGCCGGCCACACCCATTCCGGCAGCGACGGCCACGAGAACGAGAACGAGTTCAGCGCCTCCGCCGCCTGGTTGGCCGCATTCATCGCCGGGTCTTCGCCCGCCGGCGTCATCTTCATCACGCCCTCGACGGGCAGCCGCCCGGAGGCGTCGCCGCCTACCGCCGTCAGGTCCAGGCTCTGGATCTCCAGCGCCCCGTTCACCGCCGGCAGCCCGCCGTCGAACTGCGTCGGGTCCACCATCACATCCTCGATGCTGAACGGGCAGGAGATCGCCTCGATGTCCGGCGGCACTACGATCTCCGTCGCCTCCACCGTCGCCTCGATTTTGTTGCCGCGGCCGAACAGGTTGTTCACGTTCGACCAGATGTCGCCCCACGTCGGCACGCCCAGCCGCTGCTCCGCCGCGCCCATGACCTTGCCGACCGGCCCCAACGTCAACGTCTCCAGCGGCGTCTGCTGCGCAAACTGGCTCTTAATCGCCAGCAGGATGGCGTCCTTGATCGCCGTCCCGATGCCGCTCCAGTCCGCCTGCGCCAGGCCGGTCACGACGCCGGTCAGGAAATTCTGCACGAAGGCGTCGACGTTGGCCTGAAACTGCGTGATGTCCGTGGCGGAAATCTGGTTCATGAAATTGCCCACGAACGCCGCCGCCGCCTCGACGATGGCCGCCGTCGCCGTGCCCACCGCTACGCCCAGGTCCGTGGCGAACGTCTCGCTGCCCAGCATCTCGCCCAGCTTGGACGAGATCGCCTTGCTCAAATTGCCCGACGCTGTGCCCAGGTCTCCGAAATTGCCCGGGTCGAACACGGCCGCAATGCCCTCGCTCAGCGCCGTAGCCGAGGCCGCCAGCGCCGTCGTGATGGCCTCCGCATCCCACGCGCTCACCGCGTCGCTCAACAGATTCATCAGCGCGGTCAGCCCCTTGGTCAGCGCGCCCGTCGCAGTCAGGATCACGTCGGTCTTCGTGGCGTTGACCACGCCGATTGTCTCTAGGATGCTCGCCACCGCGGCGTTGAACCGCGCCGCCGCGGCCATGTCGCCGACCTCGCCCATGCGCGTCTGGATGCGGTTCACCACGCCCGCCACGCGGTCGACGTTGCGCTGTACGAACTCCGCCGCCGGCCCGCTCTCCGCCAGCACGCTCTGCACCCACTGCCGCGCCGCCGCCGTGGTGCGCTCCACCCAGGCGCGGATGCCGCTTTCGTCGACGAACGCCTCCGCCTGCGCTATCGCCGCGTTGGCCTGCATGCGCAGCGCCGCCATGCCCATCACCGCCGCCAGCAGCGCCGTCTGCTGCAGGTCCGCCAGCCCCGCGCCGATGGCCTCGCCCACGCTCGCCGTCTTGCTGCGCGCCAGCTCGGCAATGCCCGCCCAGCTCCCCGTCTCGAAGGCCGCCTCGAATTCGACCGCCAGGCTCTGCACATGCGCCGTGACCTCCGCCACCTGCGTCGTCGCCTGCGTTTTGATCTCCTCGATCGTCGCCGCATCCAGCCCCTGGACCATCCCCGCCAGCGCCGTCGCCGCATTCGTCAGCGCCGTCGCCGCGTTCGTCGCCCACGCCGCCACCGTCTCCAGGATGCCCATCTGCTGCAGATACGGGTACGCCAGCCACGCCGCCGCGCCGATCGCCGCCACAGCCGCCACGACCAGCCCCGCCGGCGAGACCAGCGCCGACGCCGCCACGGTCAGCGACCCCAGCGCCATCAGCAGCGGACCCGCCGCCGCAGCCGCCGCCGCCGCCGTCACGATCCAGAACTGCAGCTTGGGGTTGGCGTTGGCGAAGGCGTCCGCCAGCGCCAACGCCTTCTCCGCAATCGGCTCCAGCGCGTCCAGCGCCGCCAGTTTGGCCGGCCCCAGCCCGTCGTTGATCTTCTGCAGGAACACCTCCCAGCGGATGCCGGCCTGCTGCGCGGCGAAGCCGGCGGCGTTTATGCCCTCCGTCTGCGCGCGGAATGCGGCGTCCGTCGCGCCCGCCGCATTCTCCATCGCCCCCAATTTTTCCGTATAATCGTCCGCCAGCGGACCCGCCAGCGCCAACGCCAGCGTCTGCCCCTCGATGCTGCCGATGAATTTCTGCAGCGGCGTTCCGCTCGCCTCCGCCGCCGCCACGATTGCCTGGATGGCCCCGATCAGGCCGTATTGCTGCAGCATGGCCGCGCCGGTCTCGACGTTCATCGCCTTGAACAGATTCGTCATGTCCGCCGTAGGGGCCATCAGGCTCTGCAATATGCCGCGCAGCTGCGTGCTGACCTCGCTGGCGCCGCCCGTGACGCCCGTGGCCGTCGCCATGACGGCGAACAATTCCTCCTGCGCCACTGCCAGCGCCGACGCCAGCGGCACGACGCGCCCGATGCTCGCCGCCAGTTCCGGGAAACTCGTCTGCCCCAACTGCACCGTCACGAACGCCAGGTCGCTGGCGTGCTGCACCGCCTCCGCCGAGGTGTCCCCGTATCCCTTCGTCACGGCCGAGGTGAGCGCAATCGCATCGTTCACCGTCGCCAGCCCGGCGGCCGCCGCCTTGACGTTGGTCTCCAGAATGCGCGCCGTGTCCGCGCTGTCGCCGAAGGCGGAGACGACCTGATACAGGCCCTGCGCCACGTCGGTGGTGCTCTTGCCCGCCTCGATCGCCAGGTCCTGCACCGCCGTTTTCAGCTCGCGCGTGCGCTCCGCCGCCAGCCCCAGGCTCTGCACGTTGCCCATCTCGCGGTCGAGCGCCGTCCCCGCCTTCGTCGCCATGGCGGCGATGCCGATCAACGGCGCGGTAATGCCGGCCGTCATGACCTTGCCCGCGTTCTGCATGGCCCGGCCCGCTGCCTTCACGCTCTGCTCCGCGCTCGCCAAGCCGCGCTCCAGGGCGGTCGTGTTCGCCTCGATCTTGATTGCCAACGTGCCGATTGTCGCCATCAGCGTCCCCTCTTCAGCATCTCAAATATCGCCACCTGCTCGTCTATCGTCTGCGGCGGCGGCGGCTCTCTGCCGAACTCCGGCATGAAGTCGTCCGGCGTAAACGCTTTGCCCCAGTTCGCGTTGGCGATCACGCTGGCGACCAGCGCCGCCCGGTAGTCTGCCCGCCACTCGCCCCACGGCTCGATCTGCGCATACGCCTCCCACTCCGCCAGCTCGCGCCCGTCGATGCGCGCCAGCAGCTCGCGCACCGTCAGGCCCAGCGCCAACGCTAGGCGGAAGCGGAATCGCCGGCGGGGATCCCGTCTAAATTTTCCGCCAGCTCCTGCACGTCCTCGTCGCTGATGCCGCTCAATCGCGATGCCGCGTCGAACACCCGGTCGAGCGCCGCCGCGCTCTTCGCGCCCAGCGCCTCCACGTCCGTCCGGCTGAACAGCAGTTTGCCGTCCTCGCCGACCACCGACGCCGCCACCAGTTTGGCGCGGATGTTGTACGTGTTGCGCTCGACCTTCCGTCCGTTGGTCGTCACGATCTCCGCCTCGAAGGCGTCGCGCTGCGCGCCCGTCAACGTGCGCACGCGCACCGCGCCGCCCCACTCCGGCACCTCTACATCCTCGGTGGGCAGGTCGTTCGCCGCCAGGATCGCCTCGCGGCTCAATAGTTTTTTCGCCATAGTATCCTCGCTCTCGTTTAGGTGGGGATGCCGTGCGCCGCCCGGCGACTCTGGCGGGCGGCGCACGGCGCACATATTAGGTAATCGGGCCGGTCAGCTTGAGGGTAACGCTTCCCTCCAACTTGTCGTCGTACTGCCCGCCGCCGCTCATGGAGCGCACGAACGCCGTGAAGTTGTACACGGTGTTGGCCGAGTCGCTCCACTTGATGGCATACTGCGCCGTCCCGCGCCCTTCCAGCGCGGCCTTCATCGCCGCGTGCGAGGTCGCCCCGGGGTCGAAATTCAGATCCAGGGTCACCTCGCCCGGCTCGATCATCCCGGCGACGTATTCCCGAAACGCGCTCGCCCCGTCCATCGCGCTCACGTCGATCTGGTCGCTCTGCAGACCAGACCACTGCACGCGCGTCACGTTCGCCAGCGCCGTCCCGGCCGTGCCGCCGATATACAACGTAGTCCCAAATGCCGCTGCTCCGCTCATCGCCTACTCCTCATACTGCACCATAAAATCCGCTGCAACCGTGTGGACGCGCGCCTCCTCGTCGAAGCCCACAGCAAACACGCCCTCGCTCAGACAGGCCCAGATGTCCACGGTCGACGCCGTGCCCCGGTATCCGTCGAGCGCCCCCAGCACTGCCGCCGCAATCGCCCGCGCGTTGGCGTAACTGCCGCTATGGCACAGATAACTCACCCGCGCCCAGGCCAGCCCCTCCGGCCCCGCCATGTCGTGGTGGGGCGAGCCGCTGACCAGCTCGTACGTGATGTAATCTGCGCCTGCAACGCTCTGCGCCGCGACCACCGGGTAGATCCGGGTGGATACCAGGCCGGTCACGCCGCTCGTCGCCACAAGCTTGGCGTACAGCGCCTCCTCTATCGTCGCCATTAAATCCTCGCGGCCTTCTTCGTCGCCGCCGACATCGCCGCCTGCGCTTTCTCCCGGCTTGTGTCGACTGCCGGGCGCATAAACGGCCGCGCCCGTGCGCCCGGGTGCCGCGCCCACGCCACCAGCCGCCCGCCGATGAGCAGCGCGCGCCGGCGTCGCGGCCGGATCATGTGCGGCCGCGTGCCGAACTCAACCAGGTGCGCGATCTTCCTGTGCGCCTTGCCCGGCCGCACCTCGACCGTCACATCGGTGCGCCGGCGGCGCGTGGTCTTCTGCTCCAGGTCCTCGGCAATCGAGCCGGGCGCGCGGCGCATCGCCGCCTCGCGCACCACGGTTGCGCCGGCGTGACAGATCACCTCCAGCCCGTCCGCCACGTCCACGCCGCGCCGGTGCAGCTCGCGCACCACGTCGTCTATACCGTCCACCCGCACGCTGATATTCGCCATGCACAACCTTTGCACACTGTTTTGTGGCGATAATCTACATTATCGCCACAGTTCAGCCGACCGCCGACCGCCGCCGCCAGGCCGCCTCAAGCCGCGGCGCATACACGTCCACGCCGCCCGATCCGTTGTATTTCGCCGCAATCGTGCGCCAGTCCCTCGCCCGCACCGCCGCCATCAAATCCGCATCCGTCAGCATGTAGTTGATGAAGGCCACGATCTGCGCCGCCTCGCCGCTCTGCCGGTCCGCAAACGCCGCAAACATCTGCTCAACCGAGCCGTAACCAACCCGCTCATGGTTGAAGCCCATGATCTGCGGCCGCCCCATGCTGATCGACCGCAGCGCCGCCCGCCGGTTCACGTTCTCGGCAAAACGGAACGCAGCCCACTCGCCCGCCTGCCCGCTGTGGATCACCGTCCACGGCTCGCCGGGCACGGCCCGCCAGTACTGCGGCTGTTCCCATGGCCGGCTGTCCGCAATCCGGAAATGCCGCCCGAACAGCGCATCGTCGCCCAGCTCCGTCTTGAAAATGTGCGCCTCGAACCGGATCACCAGCCGGCCCCCCTCGCCGAACGCCGCGCCGCTCTCCACATCCAGAATCGCCATCATCACCGCCGGGTCGAGCGCGCCCCCCTGCGGCTGCATCACCGTCGGAATGTGCACCGTGTGCGTCTCCTCTTCCAGCCGCCGCTGCAACGCCGCCAGTTCGCCGGCAATCGGAGCCGTGTCGAAGGTCGACCAGATTTTGTCGCGGAAATCGGTCATGTACAGCCGCACGGCAGCCACGTCGTCGCGCACGCCCCGCGCATACCGCTCCACCTCCGCCACGTATGCCGCCGGCTCGCGCACGCCGATCCAGCCCTGGTGCCCGGCGCGCCGCCCGTTGACCAGCATCTCCAGACCGAATTCGCCGATCTTCCAGCGCGGCCCGCGCGGCGCCCATTTGTGCCGGAACACATGCCACGGGTTCACGTCCGGGTCGTCGAGGCCCAGATCGTTGTAATACTCGTGCACCACCGCATAGTGGTCGCCGCGCACGATGGCGTCGAGCGCCCCGGCCAACGGCGACCAGTCCGGCTCCCCGCTCGCATTGAGCAGCGCCGGATGTCCCGTGCCCAGGTTCAGCGCCTCGGCCCGCAGCCCGTGTTTGCGCAGCCCCTCGCACGCCGCCGCGGTGTACTCATTGATCTGCGCCATCAGGTCGTTGCTGTCCGGCTCGTTGATCAGATGCACCAGCAGCTGTTCGCGTTCCGGTATGCGCGCCCCGCGCCGCCTGGCCTCCGTTTCCATCGCCTGCACCCGCGCCGCCATCTCCTCGGCATGGCTCACCCCGCACAAATGCGGGTCGCTGCGCAAAAACGCATACACGCCCTGCGGATCCTGCTTCGTGCGCCCGTCGTCCAACTCCCACCAACGCAGAGCGACCTCCGCCTCCGGCGCCATGGCGTGCGCGTCGATCACGTCCTGCACGTCCGGCTGCAGGATCAGCACGTCATACGGACGCACCTGCCGCAGATAGTCCAGGTCGCCCGGCCGATCCGCCTTGTGCGCCGGACCCCAGTACACGCTCAGCCTGGTCATTCCCGTTCCTTCTCCATCTCGGCGCGCGCCTCGCGCATCAGCCGCGCCTGCGCCGCCAACGGCAGCGTATCGCCCGGCCGGCTCAGCGGCTCCCCGTCCACATCGCGCGGATTCGCCAGCGGCGTCACCTGCGCCCTGGCCCACAGCGCCGCCGCAATCGGCGTCACGGCCACAATCGCCGCCAAGATCGCCGCCTGCTGCTCCGCCGTCAGATCGATCACGCCCAGACTCACCAACGCCGCCAACACAGCCCCAACCGCGCCCGCAATCGCAGCGGCGCTCAACACAGGTTCCTCGTTCACGGCAGCCCCCTCATCTCTATTCGTCAGACCGGCGGCACAACTTGTCGATTGCCTGCTGCAGCCCGTTCATCGCCCGCGCGTTTTCCTCCAGCACCTGGATCATGCGCATCTTGTCCTCGCGCGTGTCCTGCGAATACATCTGCTCCCGGCGCATCGCGTCCTGATACGTCCGGTTGAGCGTGTATAATGCCAGCGCCGCAATGCCTGCGATCCCCGCCTGTCCGATAAGCCACTCGATAAATTGCGTCTCCATCACGCTCCGCACCCGTCGCTCACTATTCGACCCCCACCCACGGCAGCCACGCCTGCACCGGCGCGGTCGCCCTCCACGCATTCACCCGTCCATCGCCGCAGCGGTCGTCGCGCCCCGGCTCTCCGCAATCGTCTGCGCTCGCACGCAGCAGCGCCGCCACGCCCTCCGCTGTCAACTCAGGCCGCGCCGCCCACACGAGCGCCGCTGCGCCCGCCGCGTGCGCCGCCGCCATCGACGTGCCGCTGCGGATCGCATAGCCGCCCGGCGCCGCGCTCCAAATCTCCACCGCCGGCGCAGCCACGGCGATGTGCGGCCCGTAGTCGCTGCGCCAGTAGACGCCGTCCACATAATCCGTGCCCGATACGGCATAGGCGTACGCCGCCGGGTAGAACGGGGCGCCACAGCCGCCGTTGCCCGCCGCCGCCACGACCAGCGCCCCCCGCTCCTGCGCATAGACGACCGCCTCGCGCAGCGCCCCGCCGGCGAAGTACGCGCCGGACGCAATCAGAATCACCTGCGCCCCCGCATCCGCGGCGTACACGATGCCGTCGATCAGCGCGCTGTACGTGCCATAGCACTCATCCGCCATCGCCTTGACCGGCAGGAGCATCGCCCCCGGCGCAACAGCCGCCACGATGCCCGCCAAATGCGTGCCGTGCCCGCACACGTCGCCCGTGTCGCCGCCGTCCCACACGTTGCGCCCCGGCAATACGCGCCCCGCCAGATCCGGGTGCGCAGCGTCGACGCCCGAATCGACCACGGCGACGACAACGCCCGCCCCGTCGGCCATCGCCCACGCCTGCGGGACGCCCACGCGCGCCGCGCCCCACTGCTCAGCGCCGTCCGCGGCGTATACCCGCGCCGGCTCGACAGCCGGATAGGTCGTCACGTCAATCGCCGGATAGGTCGGCGTGTCGCCGGCGAGGACCCGCACCGGCAGCAGCGCCAACAGCAGCGCAATCGCCGCAGCCCTAAACGACATCGTTCACCTCGTCACCAACGGAAGCCATGTCACCTCACGCGGCTCGAACATCCGCTCGTACAGCCGCCTCGCCATCGGCGGGTACAGCGTCACGTCGCCCATGCTGTACGACGCGCCCCCCGCCCAAATCTCGTCGTGATTCCAGCGCCCCGCCGCCTGCACCCACATGCCCGGCCACACGCCGTCGCCGTGGCGGTATACGCGCATCAGCTCGCGAAACGGACGCCAGCGCGGGCGATGCACCAGGTCGCTCTGCGCAATCATCATGTCGATCAGATACGCGCTCATGGCGTCCGTCTGAAACAGAAACCACCACACATGCGCCGCCTCGTGCACCGCCGCCTCGTGCTGCGCCGTATACAGCACCATGCGCCAGCACAGCGTCCGCCGCCTCAGGCCGGTAGCGATAGCGCAGCAATACGTCGCGCAACCACGAATGGGTCACGGCTCCGGCTCCTCGGCGGGGAACCCGCTCAGCGTCCCCTCGCCCTGCACCTCCCAGCACAGAACAACCTGCTCGTGTCGCCGCCCGTCCGGGTCCAACACGCTCTCGATCTCCAGCGTGCGCCCCTCCCACACCAGCCGGTGGCTCACCGGACTCAACCCCGAAAAAAAGCGCATGCGCACCTGGTACGGCGCACGCGCCTGCAAAATCTCCGCGCCGGCCGCCATCTTCTCACGCGCCGTCGCCATCATCGGCCGCACCTCGGCCCACACCGTCTGCGCATCATCCCAGGCCGGCGCTTCCTCGCCGAAACTGTTCGCCGTCCTCGTCGACGCCTGGATCGTCACCCGCTCGCGCAGCCGTCCCGCTCGCATCTATCCCCCTAGTACCAGCAGCGATGCATCCACATCAGACTGTGCGCCGCAACCGGCGTCTGCACAGTCACCACGCCCGGCGCAATCGTCGATTCCTCGCGGTTCTCGTAATAGTGCGCCGCCAAGAAGCGGATCGCGTGCTTCGCCCACTCCGGCACAGCCGCCGCCGCCCCGTACCCTGCCACGAAGCGCACCGTAATCGGGTTCGTCGGCGTCAGCGTGTCGCTCGGCCAACTGCACCCGTACGCCAGCCGGATCCGCCCCGGCTCGCTGTGGATGTCCACGTCGTACTGGTCCGTTGCCAGCGTGTGTTGCACTCCGTCCGAATCCGTATACGTGACGTGCGTCACGCTCTGCAGCGGAGGTCTCGGCAGACGGATGGCGCTCCCCGCCGGCCACGCCGGCAAATACAGATCCCACGTCTGCGTCACCAGCGCCCGCCGCGTGAACCCCTCCACGAACTGCCGCGCCGCCGTCAGGTACGCCCCGATCAGCGTGTCGTCCGTCGTGATGTCGATGCGCGCGTGCGACTTGAACTCCGCCACGCTCAGCGGCTCCTCAACCGGACCCGTCGCCAGCGTCCACTCGCCGTCCATGTCCTACAGCGCCCCCCCGGTCGACCGCCTGCGCGGCTTGCGCTTCGCCTTGGCCGGCTGCTCAGGTTCCGGCTCAGGTTCCGGCTGGGGCTCCGGCTCCGCCGCATCCTCTACAATCTCGCCCCAGCCGCCCGCAACCAGCCGCTCCGCCAACTCGTCGCTCACCCGTATGACCATGCCCGCCGGCGTCACCCCCTCCGGCCCCGCGCCCAGCGTCCGCATCCGCACGCGCTTCATGTCTATTGCCCCTTCACCGCCAGCGTCAGCGTCCGCGTCGCATCCTGATTCACCGCGCTCGCCGCCGTGCCGCTGCGCACCTTCAGCCAGCGCACGCCCTCGAAGTTGGCGCCGGCGTCGAACACGATGTAGCGGCTCGCCGCCGCCGAACCGCCCACCTCGTTGCCGCCGTCGTCGTACAGGTCGGCGTACGTCTCCCCATCCGCGCTCGCCTGGAACGTCAGCCCCGCCGCCGTCCACGCGCTCGGCATCTGGATCCCGACCAGCCGGCCCCCCATCAGGTCAACCGCTGCGCTCAGACTGGCCGTCCCCAAAATCGTCGCCGTCACTGTCTGCAGAGCCGGCTGGTACGTGATCCCCATCATCCGCTCCTTACACCGACGCGCTGAACGGCGTCGCCTCGCTACCCGTCGCCGCGCCCGTCACATGCACCCACCATTTGCCGGCCGCCACGTCGATCAGCTCCGCACGAGCGCCCGCCAGGCCGCCCTGCGTCGACCCGTCCCAGTTGATCCGGTCCGAATCGGCCGCCGTCTCGAAACCGACCACGCTGTCGCCGCCGTCCGCCGCCATCAGCGCCACGCCCTGCATCACGTCCGCCGTGCCGGCCACGCTGATCGTCGTGCTGCCGCTGCCGATAGGCGCCGTCTGCAACAGCGTGAAGTGCGCGCCGGTCCCCGTCGCCGCCGGCAACGTCACCGCCACGCCCACCGTGCCGCTCAATGCCACGATGCGCCCGTCGTGCGCATCCGCCGTCAGCGCCAGCGCCGCCGTCCCGCCGTGGTTCACCACCCGGCCCGACATGTCAGCCGCCCGGTTGATCTCATCCGCCGTCGCCGTGATCGCAACGCCCGCCAACTTCAGCGCGCCGCCGCTCTCGACGTCCAGTTCGCCGCCGCTCTCGATGTCCAGTTGGCTGCCCGATTGCACCACCAGGCGCAGCGAGCCCTGCTCTCGATATACACCCGCGTTGTAGCTCATCCTCATCTCCTCGCCCGCCGCCGGTCACGGCCCGAGCCGCACCCGGACCGTAACCGGCGACTCATCTCACTACGCCTCGCTCGGGCTGATCACGAGCTCATCGTCGGCCACGCTCGCCGTCCCCTGCGTCAACGGCAGGCTGCGCGCGCCGTAGCGGATCGCAATCGTGTCGCCGAACGCAATGTTCGCAACCGCGCTGGTCAACACGCCCTGCACATACCGCTCCAGCGGCTTGTACACGTCCACGATCAGCAGCCGGTCGTTCAGGTCGTCGTTCGCCGCCGAGGTCACCACCGCGCTCCCGCCGGCCACCGCCGCCATGCCGCTGTCGCTGTTGATCGTGTTCTGCTCCACCGTCAGCGCCGCAACGCCCGTCTGCGCCGAGTCCGTGATCGGCGTAATGAATACCACGCCCTCGAACCCGCTCATGTCCAGGATCTCGCTGTTATCGTCCGTGCTGCTCGCCGCCGCAATCGGCGAGTTCACATGGTCGATTTTCACACTCGTCAAGAAGTTCATCTCTCATCCCCCATCATTCACGCGTCGCCCCCGGCGCGTTCTAGCCCAACTTCACCCGCACGAACGCCTCTTCCAACACAGGCATGCCGTCGCTCTCCAGCCTGCCGATCAGCCCAACCTGGTTGGTCTCCGCATACAGCTCGACCAGCCGCTGCACCGACATGCTCAGCGCATCCGCAATCCAGTAGTGGCTGAAGTCGCCCAGGATCGCCACGTATTGCCCGGTCGTGAACGTGTTCGGGGCATGCTCGCTGGCGTAGGCCGGGAACCCGAGCAGCATGTCCGGCTCGCCCGCCATCACGCTCTGCCGCCAGATATATTGCCCCTCGCCGTCCTTGATCTTGGCGACCTGTTTGTAGAAGTCGCCGTGCGCCAGCCAGCGCGCCTGCAGCTTGTACGCGTCGTTCAGCGCAAAGCGCGCGTTGATCAGCCCGTCGAACGTCACCGCCGAGTCCGTGTTGTCCTCGCTCACGTCGCGGCCCGTGGAAATTCCAAGGTCGCTCGCCGTAAATACGCCCAGCGGCTGATTGCTGCCGCTGCCGGTCAGCGCCGCCTTCTCCCACGTGATGCCGAATTTGTACGCCAGCCGGCTGCGCACCAGCGACTCGCTGTCGGGAACCTGCCTCAGCAATTTGTTGCTGACCTTGATGCGCTTCGCCACCGGGTGCGGCGTCAGCGCCCGGCGCCCGAAACTCATATTCGTGTCTTCGGTCCCCGTCCCCAGCTCCGCCGTCCAGTCCGCATCCGCCGGGTCGCTCTCCAGCGTCGGCACGCCCAGGCTCGCCGCGTTCGGCACGGAGAACACCGTCGCCCACTGGCGGATGTACACCGCGTTGTCGACCGCCTGGATCAACCGGTCCACGAACTGCATCGGCGTCACCAGATACCCGCCGCCGGCGTCGCTGTCCGCCTGCAACACAGCCCGCGACGCAATCCCATCGCGCAGATACTCGCCGAATGCCTGGCGATACTCCGGCGTCGCCCTCTGCATCGCCTCGCGCCATGCCGGCGTCGCCCGCTCCGTTGCGCTCAGCGCCTGCAGCCCGCGGCTCATAAACTCGACCGCCGGCGTCACGGCCCGGCTTACCTGCTCCATCGCATGCGCACGCCGCGGCTCGGGCTCTTCCAGGTCCTCTTCCAACTCGGCCATGCGCTCCATGCGCTCATACCGAGCGCGCAGCTCCTCCGCCTTCGCCATCAGGCGGTCGTACTGCTCCTGCTCTTCCGCCGTCATATCTCGGTCGAGCGCCTCTGCCGCCTCGTGCAGCGCCCGCGCCTGTGCGATCAACTGCGCCCGCTCGCCCTTCAACTCCGCAATCGTCTTCATCTCACCCTCACCTGTTCGTTCCCGTTACTCCAACTCAGCCAGTTGCAGGCCCCGCGCCCTGCGCCGCGCCCGCTCCATCTTCAACCGATCCGCCTCTGCCTCATCCCCATCCGTCTCAGACCACCCCGGCCACGTCCGCATAGCCGCCGGCAGGCTCACCCGATACCGCTCCTCCAAGGCCGCCAGCAGTTTCGGCGTCAACTGTCCCTCCGCCGCCATCCGCTCCGCCTTCAGAATCGCCGCCCCGGGCGTCGCCCCGTCGTATACCGCCGACACCTCCGCCAGCCGCGCGTCCCGGATCTCCACCGTCGCCAGTTGGGTCCGCACTACGCCGTCCTCTTCCCGCTCATACTCCAGCCCCGCAAAATGCGGGCATTCAAAACTCAGATAATTGCGGCCGCAGATGTCGCACACCCAGCGCCCGCCATAGAACCCCACCGACACGTCGTGCACGATCCCGCTGCGCACGCCGGCGATGAAATCGTTTGTGTTCACGCCCGCCAGCCGCAGCCCCGCCAGCGTGAAAAAATCGGCCTCGACGACCGTTTCCTCGCCGCTCTCTCGCACCTCGCCCGTCAGCGACCGGCCCAGCGGCATCTCGTGCCAGCGATGCGAGTTCTGGAACGACACGCCCTCCGCCGCCGCCCGCGCGAAATTCGCCAGCGTGCTCGCCGCCATGTGCGTGTAGTACGCATCCAGCCGCGACGAGCTGATCTCCGCCCGCCAGAAAAACGGGTCCGACTCGTCGAACACCGCCGGGTCATACGCGCTCTGCTCCCGCGCCATCTGCAACAGCGCCTCCGCCCGTTCGCCCCGCACGGCCGCCGCCCGCGCCGCATGCGCATGCACCACCCGCTCAGTCTCCATCTGACTATTGCTCCTCATTCGCCGGCTCCTCGCCCGCCGCCGTCATGTTCATCGGCGTCAGGTACTCGTCCCCGCCCTCGATCTCGTCCATGTTCTCCAGCTTCCGGATATCGTTGGCGCTCATCCAGCCCCACTGCCGCGCCACCGCATACGCCTGATAGCGGCTCATCGTGTCCCCGCGCAGCAGACCCTCGACCAAATGTTCGGCGTAAAATCGTTTCTGCTCATTGGCCGTCAGCAGGTCCCGCTGGATCGCCTGCTCGAACCGCACCAGCCACGGCCGCACCGTGTCCGTTACGAACTCGATGGCCTGGTGCTCGATGTTGGAAAATGTGGCCTTGTCCAGCAGCCCGATTTTGTGCGGCGGCATGCGGTAGATGCGGGCGATCTCCTCCGCCTGAAACTGACGCGTCTGCAGGAACTGCGCCTCTTCCGGCGGCACGCTCAGCGTCTCCACCGTCATCCCCTCCTCGAGGATGCGGATGCGATGCGCCTGGCTCAGCCCGCCGTGCTCTTCCTGCCACGACCCTTTCAGCCGGTCGTACGCCTTGTCGCTCAGCGCGCCCGGGTGCTGCAGCACGATCCCCGGCCTGGCCCCGTTGCCGAAAAAACGCGCGCCGTATTCCTCCGTCGCCAGCGCCAGACCCACCGCCTGCATCGCCGTGCGCACGGGCGAATAGCCCACCAGCCCGTCGCCGCTCAGCGTGCGCACATGGTGCACCTGTTCCCGGCGAAGCTTCACCGTGCTGCCGTCGCCCGGCGCGTACTCATACTCCACCTGCCCGCGCACCCGCCGCACCGCCATCCGGTCCGGCCGCAGCGGCCACAGCTCCGCCGTCTGCCCGCTGCCGTTGCGCACGATCTCTGCGTACGCATTGCCCCACAGGCACAGGCTCGCCGTCATCATCTCGCGGAACTCCATCGCCGTCTGTTCCGGGTTCGGCTGCGTGTGCAGAATGCGGTACAGCGGATGATTCTCCGCCCGCGCCTTCCCCCGCGTCTGGCGCTGATAGACGATCAGCGGCAGGCTGGCGACCGTCTCGCTCAGCACGCGCACGCACGCGTACACCGCCGGCAGCGCCAGCGCGCCCTCTTCCGTCACCGTCACCCCGGCGTATGTGGAGGCGCTCTGCAGGCCGAACAGCCGCGCCCAGTCCGCATCCTGGCTCGGATGCGTCCGCCTGCTCACCTCGCCCAACAATCTCGCCGTAAAACCGGTCATCCCGTCGTCGCTCCGCACAGCGCCAAAACAAAAAAGCGCACCCGGTCCTCGCGGACCGTGTGCGCTCGTGGCGTCCTCTATAGTTGTCTGCGCATCCCCTGCGCAAACCTGACTCAACTATACGTCGGTGGCGTTAAACTGTCAACCGATTAGAACAAAACAGAACATAACCTGTCAGTTTGACGAATTCCCCAGAATTCCCCAAATTGCCTATTGCAATTCCCCCGAATTTGTGATTTAATGGAGGTAGGAAAAACGATACGGACTCGGACGAACCGAGACAGGGCCTAGCAATAGGCGAACCGGGGAGGACCCGCCAGACCGCCAGAACAACGGAGGTTGATAGACCAGGAGTCAGCGGCAACCGAGCCGCTCTGATGATTGGCCGAATCCGAGGCCGAAACTCCAGAAGGGAGAATACGATGAACAAGGCAAGCTATTTCGTCCGCGTGGACACCTATTGGGCTTGGGCGCCCGACTATTTCGTCGGGCCGTTCGCCAGTCGAGACGCCGCACAGGCGGCGATCGACGAGGCGCTGAGCGCCAGCGGCGGGCTGGCGCAGATGGCGTACAACCTCTCGCCGGATGTCTGGTCCGGCGTGCGCATCCACGGCATTCTGTCACGCACCGCTGCACGGCGCAGCGGCATGCGTGATGACGACCAGATCAGCCGCATTCCTCTGAATGCCGACGATCTGGCCCGCCAGATTGAGGAAATTTTCTAATCGCACCCCACGCCTGCCGGTGGGCGTAATCACCGGCAGAAAGGGAATTACGATGAAACTCACAACCGCGGAGGTTTTCGCCCTCGCTCGCCTCGTTAACGAGGCGAGCATAGGGTTGGACGGCACGAAAGTGCACGCTGCTGTCCACATTGCGGATAGTGCCGAAGCGCGGCACTATCCGCACGTCGCCGAGGCAAGAGATCGCCTCGGCGATGAATGGGTGCTCATTGTCTGGTCGGAGGGCGAGCCGACGAAGGTAACGCCCTCCGACCAGACAATCGGGGCGGCCACAATGGCCGCCCTTATGGGGGCCGACCTATGACGTACTACGTAGAGGCAGAGATGCTGGGTGACAGCGCCACCAACGCCGCCGCCCGGCGCATGGTAGAGTTGCTGCAAGAGCGCGGTGTTGACGCCGCGCTCGGAAGCCCGCTGCAATATGACCACGACCCGGACGAATGCCCCGACGCCGTCTGGGAGCAGTGCCTGGACGTTATCGGTATCGAGGCGACGGTACGCGCGTTCACCGTCGCCTTCATCCAAAGCCGGGGATGGCAGTTAGGCCAGACCATCCCCGGCCTAGACGCCGCCATCGTCGAAGCCGCGCCGCCCCCGGCGCTCGCCGGCGACCTGCAGCCGCAAGATTGGCTGCAAATGGCGCTGTACGGCGCGGGCCTCGTGGACGCCGACCCCGGCGAGATGCGCGACGTGTGCCAGAGCCTCGCGGAGTGGCTATTCGCCGTGCCCGGTGAATCGGCCTACGCCATCCCGGACGCATGGACTGCCAGCCCGATGGGTGCGCTGTGGTGGGCGGCGCTGGTGCGCGCCGAGGGCGACGCGCTCGTCACCGTGGCCGAGGCCGCGCGTCTGGCGGGCGTCAGCGTCAAGACGCTCAGCAAGCGCATCGACCGCGGCGCGCTGCGCGCCTACGTCGATCCGTCCGCCCCCGCGCGTCAGGGGCGGCGCCTAGTGCGGCGCAGCGACGTTGCGCCGTAGCCGCCCGCGACTCCTAGCGCCCCAGGCATCGCGTCTGGGGCTTTCCTCATCTTCGCCTCAACCACGCCCGGACCTGCACCCACGCCGCCCAGGCCGCCAACCCGACCAGCAGGAAGACGACCCCTCTGTCCGCATCCCACTGCGCCGCCAAATTGTCCATATCACTCCCCGTCCGGCCCCAGCAACCGCACGATGTCCAACTCCACCACATGCCGCCCGCGCCGCAGCTCCAACACCCGCGTCTCCGGGTAAAACCGCCCCATCAACGCCCCCATATGGTCCCGCACATCCACCGCCGCCGTCCCGCCGGTCCACGTCATCACCGCCTGGCGATTCGTTCCCTCCGCCCCTTCGCCCATGCAGTCCCCATCCCCGCCGTAAACAACACGACGCCCGCAAACAGCGCCGTCGCCTCCCAGCCGAACCAGCCGTACAACGCCGCGCTCACCGCCAACAGCCCCACCACGATCAGCCAATCCCCGCCGTCCATCTCGCCCCCCTACGGCCTATGCTCCACCACAACCAGCGGATCCGCCCAAATCCCGAACCCCCGCGCCCGCGCCATCCGGCACAGACCCCGGTCCACCTCCGCCGCCGTATACCGGCAGCCCGCCCGCAGCACCTCCGCCCGCATCAACAGCGTTCCGCCCACCGTCTGCATCTTCACCAGGTCCCGCCCATAGCGCCGCCCCAGGTCGAACCGCCCGAACGCCGGCACGCCGCGCCCGTCTTCCGTGCTGAACGCCCAGATGTCGTAGAACACATTGCCCATAAACACGAACGGCGCAACCAGGTCCGCCCCCGGCCGCTCCAGATCATCTGCCAGCCGCTGCAGCATATCCGCCTCATACACGATGTCGCTCGGCAGCATCAGCACATAATCCGACCAGCCCAGGTCGACCGCATCCATGCCCGCATTATACACCGTCGCCAGCGTCGCAAACCGCTCCGCATTCACCACGCTCCCATAATGCGGCGCGCCCGTATCGCAGCGCACCACCCGCCAGCGCGGATCCCAACACGCCTGCTCTTCCAGCCGCGCCCGCGTCCCGTCCGCGCTGTCGCCCTCCACCGCAACCACGCGCAGCGCCTCCCACTCCCACGCCAGCCCGTCCACCCGGTCCGCAAACGCCTCGACCCGCCCCTCGCAATCGCGGAACGGCGCAACAATCGTCACATTCCCCATATCACTCTCCCAAACACGCTAGCCACACGGCCAAAACCATCACGATCATCGCCCACATCGCCTGGTCGAACGTCATCTAGTCCCCCCATCTGATCAGCCCGCTGGAAGTCACCCTCCCCACGAAACGGGGTTGCGGCGTGAGTTCCCGCGCCGGATTCCCCGCCACGATGGCGAACGCCGGCACATCGCGCGTCACCACCGCCCCCGCGCCCACCAGCGCCCCGCGCCCGATGCGCACCGGCAGCAGCACCGCCCCGCTGCCGATGCTCGCCCCATCCTCGATCACCGTCCGCAAATGCCCCGGCGCGCCTTCCGTCGAGGGCCGCTTGTCGTTCGTCGTCATCACCCCATGCCCGATGAACACCCCGTTCCCCACGCGCACCCCCGCGCACAGAAACGTGTGGCTCTCGATCTTGCAGCCCTCGCCGATCTCCACATCCTCCTGGATCTCCACGAACGGCCCCACGAACGTCCCCGCCCCGATGAAACACCGGTACAGGTTCACCAGGTCAGGGAAGGGGATCCGCACCCCCTCCCCCAGCACGCAGTTCTCAATCATCCCTGATCCGCCAACTCCGCAATCACCGGCTGCCAGTAATCCTCCACCACCCTGTCCCAGCCGTACTCCTCGTGCGCCCAGCGGCTCGCCTCCCGCCGCAGCGTCATCGGCCAACGCCCGCCCTGCAGCGCCCAATCCTCATACAGCCGCTCCAGCGCCGCCTGCATCCCCCGCCAGTCCGGCCAACTCCACCAACATCCCAGATGCGACCAGCACAGATCCGCCGGCGCAACCCGCTCGCCCCACATCACCAGCTCGCTCATCGACGCGAAATCCGTCGTCACCACCGGCGTGCCGCACGCCTGCGCCTCCAGGATCGGCAGGCCGAACCCCTCGCTCTTCGACCCCGCAATCAGCGCATCCGCGCAGTTATACAGGGCCACCATCACGTTCTCCGGGTAACCCATCCAGTACTGGCGCTGGTCGGCAAACACCACCCGATCCAAAATGCCCAGCTCCCGCGCCAGCTCCGTCAGGTCATAACCGCCGAACCGCGTCCCCGCCTCCGTGTGCACATACAGCCGCGCCTGCGGCTTGCCCGCAGCGAAGGCCGCCCACGCCCGCAAATTGCCTTGAAAATGCTTGCGGTCGTCGCTGCCCTTATTCGCCGCCACCATCAGCGTCAAATGCTCCACGCCGGGGAACCACTCCTCCCGCCAGTGCGCCCGCTCCGCCTCGTCCAGCACGCGGAACGTTTTCGGCTCCACCCCGTGCGGCACATACAGCGCCCGCTCTACGCCCGCCTTGTGCAGCTCCTCCAGCCCCCAGCGGCTGTACACCAACGGCCTGTGCGCCGTATCCAGCGCCGCCCGCACCCGCGCCGCCACCGGCGCCCCGTCGACGGGGAACCACGGCAGCCACTTCGCCGGCGCAACCCGCTCCCCCACCCCGTGTTGCGTCCACACGTCGATCAGCGTAATCACCGCGTCCGCCTCGAAATCCCGCGCGTACGCCCCGATCATATCCGTCCCGTACGGCTGCGCCCCTGCCGGATAAACCCTGAACCCGTCCACCATCATCGAACCGCCGGCAAGTCCGAACCAGGCAAACATCGCCACATTCTCACGGCCGCCCACCTCCGGCAGCGCCGCCAGCCGCGGCAGCAAATGTTTGCCCTGCGTTCCGTATCCGGTCGACACCCAAAAACCATTTGAGGAGTACAGGATCCTCAGCCCCTTCCGCCCTTCTCCGTTCGCCATTCGTTGATCCTCGTCGTTGTGCCTATCTGCTGAATTGCCAAAGGGCTGAAACTCGCCCCATATCCCACGCAGCCGCCATCTGCCGGCGCAGCTTCTCCTCAACCTGCTCCGCGCCTGCTTCCGAATACCATTGCAGAGCTGCCCCGTCCCGATCTGTCAACACATCCAGCAAAATGCCGTAGCGCAGCGCCGCTTCGATGTACGGTTCCGGCGTATACCATTCGTTATTTCCGCTGTTGTGCGTTACGTGCGGACGCACGTTCCGCTCTGGCGCTTCCGCATATATGTCATCTATTGTTTCGTAATCTTCAGGGTATCCGCCCCACACCTCAGCCTGCTCAGCCGATGTTGGTTCCGGCCCAGAAGCCCACGCCGGCAGCGGTTGCGGTTCGGGCTGGGACAGCGGTACAACCGTCCGCTTACCGATGTTCTCCGTGTTGATCGTGTAGGTTGTGCCGTTGCGGGTGGCTTTGATCTTATCTGGGCGTTGCATCTTGCCCACTGAGCAGGATGCAAACTCGGCAAACCAACGGGAAAGAGTCTGCCGCGGGATCATTGTGTGGCGGGCAATTTCGCTCTGACCCTTGCCAAACCATTCAGGATCAAAATAGATGCGTTGGGCGATCTTCTTCAGATCGGCACTGTTACGCCGCAGCCCATAATCTCGATTCGCACCCAACGCCCACCACTGAGCATCGCGCTTTGTCCCATGGTGTAGTTCGGCGGGAAAGACCATCAATCCGGCATAATCTCGCGCCGCTGTAACGCGATGAAAACCATCCGCCAACCAGTAAGTAGAGCCGTCGAAGAACACCACCACGGGCGGAAACTGTGCGCCGTCTTTCATGGCCGCGGCATACTCGCCAACAACGATCATGTCGAGCTGATAACGCGCTTGTATATCTTCATCAAGCACAATGGATCTGAGTTCTATTTCTTTCATTTCGTTCATCGCGCTTGCACCGCATAGTTCTCAATTGTTGCAATCTGATTATCGTCATACACATCCGACAGTTGCCGTTTGAACTCGAAATACCTGTCGCCGCTCTTTTTGTCACGTAGTCGCTTCGCGGCCTCATGCACAATCGCATGGCAGTTGGGGCAGAGATAGACAAGATTCTCAGGCCGGTTCACGCCATCCCGACTCACAGGGATTACATGGTGTAGGCGCAAAATGGAGTGAATCCAGAAGCCGCAAATCTCGCATTCGGACCCTTGGGCGAGCGTCGCCTTGCGCCATTTCATTGCTTCGTATCGAATGTTATTCATCCTGTGCGCCCTCTTTCATCGCCTGCGCATATTCGCTCGTGGCGATCCAGTCCAGTTGCACCCGGCTCTGCGTTCCGCCGTCCATCCGAATGAGATTGATGTCAAGCATTTGTCCTCCTGAAATGCCGTTGGATGTAGTGCCCACAGTCCTACTCCTCCCCGTCCTCCTCGAAGCCGAGCGTCATTCCGCAATTCAGCACCCGCGCCGCCAACCGGATCAACCCCTTCGCCAGCCAAATGCGCAGCTTCAATTCCCGCAACCGCGTCACCCGCACCTTGACGACCAACCTGCTCCCCCGCATCAACGCCACGCTATTGACCGTCACCGTCTTCTTCCCCATCCCTCTCCCCCCTCGCCAGCCGCAACACCGCACGTCGCGCCGCATCCTCATCCTCATACCGCCCGTAAAACTCCCACCCCGCACGCGGCCGCCGCTGCACCAACACCTCCGTGCGCTCCTCCGGGTTCACCCGAAACCGCGCCAACCCGCTCCCCGGCTGCGCCTCCACCGTCACACCGTCACCCTCCTCAACGCCATGCGCCACAACCGAAACCTGCATATCCGACAGACCCACCGCCAACAACTGCGCCGTCGCCGCCGCCAGCGCCTCGCTCGACGACGGCCACACCTCCACCCTCACCCGCAGCACATCGTTGGCAGCGCCCTCGACCGTGATCCGCTGCACGTTCATCGGGTCCAGACCCAACGCCTCGCACGCCATCAGCCCCCACACACGCCCCGATTCCGCCACTATTCCTCCCTCCGGATCACTCCGCCATCCTTTCCTCGGCTCATAGCTCCCGCAACCCCCGCTCCTCGTACACGCTCGCCGACTCCTCGTTGCGCACCGCCCGGTCCAGCGCCATCACCGCCGCCACGATCCCATCGATTTTCTCCCGGCTCTTCCCCTTGTTCGGCTTCACGTTCCCCGCCGCGTCGATGTCCACCGTCACATTGTCCGCCATCCAGCGCAGCACCGGGTGCCCGCCGTGCATCAGCCCGTGCGCCAACACCAGCCGCAGCAATTCCTTCGTCGGATGGCTCATGCTCGCAAACCCCTGGCCCATCTGCACCATCTCGAACCCCGCGCCCTCCAACAACTGCCGCACCATCTCCGCGCCCCAACGGTCGAAGGCGATCTGCTCGATCTTGTACCGTTGCCCCAGCGCCTCGATATCGCGCAGGATCACCCCGTAGTCGATCACGTTGCCCGGCGTCGCCGTCATATACCCGTCCCGCACCCAGGCGTCGTACGGAACCCGGTCCTTGCGCATCCGCTCCGTCAGCGTCTCACGCGGCGTCCAGAAAAACGGCAGCAGATAAAACGGCTCATCCTCCCGCTCCGGCGGAAACGCCAGCACAAACGCCGCAATATCCGTCGTCGACGCCAGGTCCAACCCCCCGAAACACCGCCGCCCCGCCAGCTCCGGCAGCGCCCCGTCGCACGCATCCCATGCCGCCATATCCAGCCACCGCTCATCTTGCGAGGTCCACTGATTTAAATGCAGCCTCCGAAACGCATTCTGATACGCCGGCGACGCCTTCGCCCGCGCGCACTGCTCCCGCAGATACTCTTCAGAAATCGTCACCCCCAGCCCCGGGTTCGCCTTCGCCCACGTCGCCGGGTCCGTCCAGTCGTCCCCCTCATCCGCCGCCGCGATGAAGGCGAAATAGCTCGGGTCCTCCACGATCCCCGCCAGCACCTGCCGCGCATACTCGTGCTGCTCCCAACACACGCTCGTCCGGTCATACCCCGCCGTCGTAATCATCACCATCAACGGCTGCCGCCGTGCGCCCGTCGAGGTCGTCAACACGTCGTACAACTCCCGATTCGGCTGCGCGTGCAACTCGTCGAAAATGATCCCGTGCGCGTTCAGCCCGTGTTTCGTAAACGCGTCCGCGGACAATACCTTGTACGAAGAGCGTGTCTTCGGCGCCACAATGCTGTTGCGATACGCCAGCGCCCGCCTGCTCAACTCCGGCGACTCCTCCACCATGGCCCGCGCCTGGTCGAACACGATCCTCGCCTGCTCCCGGTCCGCCGCCGCGCTGTACACCTCCGCCCCGGCCTCCCCGTCCGCAAACAGCAGATACAGCGCAATCCCGCTGCTGATCGTGCTCTTCCCCTGCTTGCGCGGGATCTCGATATACGCCGTCCGGTAGCGCCGCGACCCGTCGCGCCGCATCCAACCGAACAGCGGGCGCACGATCTCATCCCGCTGCCACTCCTGCAGTTTGAACGGCTCCCCGGCCCACTCGCCCTTCGTATGCCGTAGAAACCGCTCGAAAAAGCCGACCGCACGATCAGCCGCCCCTGCGTCGTACCAGTACTCGCTAATTGCCATCTCCGCCTAACAACCCTCTCGCCCTGGCCCTGCCTATTCCCCGCCCACATGCCGCGTCGTTTCATCGCACGGATTCCGCGGGACCCACGTAACCCACTCATTTCCGTCATATTCGGCCGGGAAATACACATTGCGTTCCGTCCATGCCGTGAACGGCGCCGCCTGTGCATAGCCGTATCCGGCGTCTATCTCCTTATCCAGACTCGCCGTGTCCTTGATAGCGAGATAGATGATGTCTCCCCACGTCTCCCCCGCTCTGCTCAGCGCCTCCTCGATCATCTCTCGCAGCGTCGTCATAAAATCGTCATCCATTGCATCGTTCTCCTTGCTCTGCTCAGTAGCCAACCGCCGCTCGTCGTCTAACTCCGCCACCAACCTATCGATCATCTCCACGTCCTTGGGCTGAAGCAGGCTCTCTATCTCATCCCGCGGGAACCGATCCCAAACCAACGTCGCAACCAGTCCCCGCAGATACATCATCTGCTCATCCAGCCTCTTAAGGCGTTCGTGCAGAGTGAATTGCTCCACCGGCTTTTGCGCTCCGGTCCGTTCCTCGCCGCTCATGGCAGTGTCCTCATGTACTTGCGCACATCCACCCGCTCGCTGTAATAACCGTTCGACCTCCTGCCCTCACGAATTACCCATCTATCCATCGCGCTCGGTTCCGGCCTCTTCGGCCTCTTCAAATCTACCCCGCTCGCGCTCGGTTCCGGCCTCTTCGGGACGATCCTGTCCTCGTCGATCGGCGGCGCGTCAGGGATGCGCGACCATATGCCGTCCGTCGCCGTGACGCTCTCGTGCCCCATCCCCCAGCGAAACCACAGGCCTCGCCGGTACGGCAGAACCTTCATCGCAGTCGGCTCGTCGAATCGCACAATCGCATCCCCCACATCGCCTACATTGCGCATCACTGCGCTCCCGACAAACCAGTACCAGCCCGGCTCCGTTGGCATATTCGCACTCCAGTAAGCGCGCGTCATTCCGTCGCCTCCTCCCATGCCTCTAGCGCCTGCACAGCCGTGAGCGCGCCGTCCGGCGCGGCGCTGGCGTGCGTCACGACGCGCACGGCGCACCAGTACACGATCTGGCGCGGCATGTGCCACGCCAGCCACATGGCGAGTCGCGTGCGCCAGTCGGGTACGTAGCGGCGGCGCGTCACGGCGTCACCTCCACGCGGCGCAACGCCGCGGTCTCTAGCCACGCATTCTGCGCGGCCTGGGCGGCCTGGGCGGCCTGGGCGGCGGCATTCTGCGCGGCCTGGGCGGCCTGGGCGGCCTGGGCGGCGGCATCGGCGGCGGCCCTGGCGGCCCAGGCGTCACTGGCGGCATCGGCGGCGGCCCAGGCGGCCCAGGCGGCGGCATCGGCGGCCCAGGCGGCCCAGGCGGCCCAGGCGGCGGCATCGGCGGCCCAGGCGGCCCAGGCGGCGGCATCGGCGGCGGCATCGGCGGCCCAGGCGTCACTGGCGGCGGAGCAGGCGGCCCGCAATGACTCATCGCCCGTCTCCAGGTAGTCGCGTACCACCTGCGGCGCGCACCACAGGCCGATCACCTGCAACGCGCACCAGCGCGCGAACTCGCGCAGCAGCGCATCCGTCTCCGCTGCGGACAACATGGCGACGACCGTGCGCTCGCTGGCGACGTATTTGTCAGCGTCGCGCATGATTGTGCCGCCGAGCGTGACGCGGCACAGCGCCGAGATGGACGGCGCGTATTTGAGCGCGTCCATGACGTGCTCGCAGGCGTGCAGGCCATGGACGCATAGCTCTATGACGCCGTCCACCGTCAACGTCTCGCCGACGCGCACCTCGCGCCCGTCGCCATGTGCCAGGCGCGGCGTGCCGTCATTGTCCACGGGGCAAAAATGCCAGTAGTAATAGTCGGTCATTCCGTCACCTCCTCCAGCAGCTCCGTCAACGCATCCGCCACGGCCATAATGTTCGCAATCGCCTCCTCCGCGCCGTCCGTGCGCTCGCCGGCAATCTCGCACCACTGCGCCGCCGTGCACAGCCGGAGGCGCAGCTTCTCCGCCTCCGTCCATGGGGCCCCAGTCCCCGCGAAAAACTCCGCCCACTCCTGCTCTCGTTTTGCCTTCTCCGCATCGTTCATCGCGCTCCTCCTAGTACCCGAAAAAATCATCGGCGTCTTCCGGCTCCGCCACGCTCAGCCTGGCCCGCGCCGAGGCCGTCAACCCGAACTGCATCGCATACGATCTGAATGCCGTGCTGTTGTCCCGCAGCACCTGCAACAATGGATGCTTCCTCGTCAGCCCCCGCTCATCCGTCGTCGTCAGCCCATCCTGTTTCAACTGTTTTGCCGCCCGTTCCGCCAGCGCATAATGTGTCGCCATCATCGCCAGCGCCGGCCCGTCCACCTCCGTCGCCACACCCAGCGCCACAAGCCGCGGCACATGCTCCCGCCAAAAGCGCCGCGCCTCCGTCAGCATATTGCGCGGCATCTTCGGCTCCCTGGTCGGCGGCTTCGGCTCCCCGCCGTTCAGCGTCCGCTTGCCCGGGTTCCCCTCCAACACCTTCAGCGCCGTGGGCTTCGGCGGCCTCCCCACCATGTTGCTCTCCTCGTGCTCCGTGGAAACTCCGTGGAATTTCCGAAAATTACGCGGTCGTGTGCGCGGAGTTTGGGCGGCGGTCTAGCTAGGGATTGTCCCCGCGATTCGCCCCGCCCCTCCCCCAGACCTCATCAGCCGTTTTCTCGCCGTGATGTCGTTTGCATAATGACTGGAGGTTGGCCCAGGCGTCCGTGCCGCCGCGCACCCTCGGCACGATGTGGTCGACGTCCGTCGCCGGCTCGCCGCAGACCGCGCAGAGTGGATGCGCACGCAGATACATGAGTCGCAACTTGCGCCACCGGCTGCCGTACCCGCGCGCCGCGCTACTGCCGCGCTGACGGTCGAACGCACGCTCTCGCTCACGCGCACATCGCTCGCAGTAACCGCCGCGCACCGCCAGCCCTGCGCACCCTGGCGTCCTACATGGTCGTCTCGCCTTCGTCGGCATGCCATCGCCTCCATCCGCCGTCGAAGAGCGTCGCCAACTCGCCCGCCGGCGACGCCCTTCGCTGGCCCCCAGTTCACGCCGCCTGTCGATCGTTCGCAAACAGCGGCAAGTCGCACACCTCTCGCGCTCGCGTATCCTGCGGCGCATGCCGGCGCAACCAGGCCCCCTCGCATTCAGCGCACGCCATTAGCGACCGCGGAATGTGGTTGGCCTGAATCACGAAGATGCTCTTCAGCCTGTCCGTCACTCTCCCGCACACCTGGCATTTCCCCATGACTAGCCCCCCCTGTTTTGAGATCCGTGAATATCCAACTCACCTCGTCCAACAGACCCGCGCTCCCCAACGTCCGCTCTATCGCCCGGCTGTATTGCCGCTCAGCCACCTCAGGCGCACGCACGGCGATGCACACCACGTCGCCGTCCAGCTCCATCGGCGACTCGCGCAGCTGGGCGATCTCCCGCAACAGGCGGATCGCCTGCGGCTCCGGTTCCGGTACGGGTTGCCGCGGCAGCCCGTACACGCCCGCCGTGTGCGCCTCTTCCAACATCTCCTCACGCGCCCGGTCACGCGCCCGCTTCTGCAGGATGCCGCGGATGTAGCGCAGCGTGCGCTTGTTCTCGCTCTCGCTGCTGGCCTCGTCGGCGATGCGCAGCGCCGCAATCACCTCGTCCGCGCCGTGGCGCTCTTCCAGCTCGCGCAGCCCCGCCTCGACGCCCGGTCGCATCTCCCCAAAACCGGCCCCCCTCCAAAAATCCAGAACAGAATCAAAACCACCACCACCACCACTGTTTTGCGGCTCGTCGCGCGTAGTGGTGGTGGTAGTGATCTCACTTTGATTAACGAGATCATCTTGCTGTTCAGTAGTTACTCTTATAGTACTTACTAGTTGGCGCGGTTTTCCGTGGCTGGATAATCCGTGGCCGGATAACCGCGCCATGGTGCAGGTTTCCGACACATCACCATGGTTCGGTTTTCCGGCCATGGTGCAGGTTTTCAACACATCGTCGCGACCGATTTCGCCGTCGCACGGTTCACCATGGTTCGGTTTCCCGGCCATGGTGCTGGTTTCCGGCAGTTCCGACGCCTGGTCTAGCTCTGCCGCCTCGTCGATGACGCGCTGATTTTCAGCCGCATGGGGCTCGTCGTACACCACGGATGCCCATTCGAACGTGCCGTTTTTCGACCGCCATCGCTCGCGGCGCAGATAGCCGGTTTTCTCCAACTCGCGCAGCGCGCTCTGCACCGCATGGCGACCGTCCGGCCCCGCCGAGGCCAACTGGCGGTCGCTCACCGTCCAGTGATCCGGCATCGACAGCAAATAGGCCAGCACCCCGCGCGCCTTGTAGCTCAGACGCTCGTCGCGCAAGCCCGCATTGCTCATCACCGTGTAGCCGTCTTTTCGTTCAGCCCTGACGATCACCGTCCCGCCTCCTTCATTCGCAGCCGCCGAATCCGCTGCGTCAATTCCCCCACGCGCGCCCGCAACTCGATCCGCTCTTCAACCGCCTGGGCCTCGCGCAGCGCCGCCTTCGCGCTCGCCAACTCCGCCCGCAACCCCTCCTCCGTCGTCCCCTCGTCCTCGTCCATGACCTGTTCCCCGGGGCCGGCGCCGCTCACCTACGACGCCGGCCCCGTATCTGGTCACGCCATGCGCCCGTCTCGCCTGTCTGGGCCGGATCTACCAGGCGAAACCCTCGTCAGGAGTCTGGACCCTCATCCACGGCCCCCGGTCGCTCTCCGGTCAGCGCACAGCGCGTTATCGTGCTAACGCACGCACTAGCGTGATCGCCCCTACGGGGCGGGCGTTCGCCATCATCTCAGCTGTACGACCTCCATCACCCCCGCAGCCCGCCAACAATGCCGCCGAACGTCCCAGCGCATCACCGGACGCCGGCGCACTACGCCCGGCATCCCCGACCCGTCGTCGTAGCGCGCTTCGTGCCGGTGGGTGCGCGGCGGCATCCGTGTGTCCTCCGCGCCAGGGCTCCCAATGCCCGCAGCCAGCGCCTTGGTCACGCGCTTGCCCGTCCCGCGCGGCGCCACAGGCCGGCCCGTCATCGCCCGGCACAGCGCAGCCCATCCCTGCCCCGTCGCCGGATACCCATACGCCCGGCACAACGCCCGATACGTCACCCAGCCTCTGGGCCGCTCCCGATAGTACATCGTCGTCGTCGGGGCCCACTGGCCCGCCTCGCCGACCAGGCCATACGCCTCATCCGCAATGCGCACCAGCGTCCGCGCCAGCGCGCCCGGCTCAGGAACCATCGTACCCGTCCCGGTCAATCGCCTCGATCAACAGGCTCATGTCGCTCTCCTCCCTCAATTCAGATGAAACCGCATCGTCGTTTCCGGCTGGGGCTCCTTGCGCTCCAGCGCCTCCTGCAACAGCGCATTCGCGCGTAACAGGGCCTCCTCGCGCCGCAAGCTGGCGGCCCAGCGCCGGCGCAGATCCTCGCTCCGCTGCGTCTCTACATACCAGCCCGCCGCACACGCCAACGTCGCCATCGTCAAGACCATGCACAGCGCCGTCAGCCACGCCGCCGCCGTCAGTTCGGCCCGCACCGCAATCGCCCCGAAGCCCGCCAGGCCCAGCATGACCAGCAGCCCGTCCGCCGCAACATCGCCCGCTCGCAAATTCATCGCTCCGCCCCTCCCGCGCAGATCGCCAGGAAAAACAACGCCGCCAACACAGTCACAATCACAGCGCCCGCCAAGCAGCCCATCTCACTCCTCCTCGCACGCCGACTCGCTGTACTCGCCGTGCCGCGCGTCCTTCGCCAGCCGCTCAATCTCCGCCAGGTCGTCGCGCAGCCGCGCCAGCAGCAGCATCATCGCCGGGTCTAAATTGCGCTCCGCCCGGCCCATCGCCCTGTCCCATCGCCCGCGCGCCGCGCGCACCCGCGCCGTAATGTCCTCCAGCGCCCAGATCGTTTTATTCGCCAGCCGAGTCGGTCTGCCCACAGCCGGCCTCCCTCGTCTCCGCCATCATCTCGTTGTGATAGAGGTACGCATCGCGCAAACCGCGGAACACCACGCCCAGCGACGACAACGCGATGACCGCCGCCATGTGCCACCACGCCACGCGGCCCGCCTCGTCGATCAGCAGCAGCAGGATCAACAGGTCGCCGCCCACGCCGGCCGCCACGCTCAGCCACGTCATGCGCTCGGCAATCCAGCGGCCCAGCGGCACGAACTCGATGGCGACGGCCACGCAAACGCCCCAAACGAGCGCCAAAAGCAGTGCAAATGCCAACATCCCGATCTCCTCCTGCTATCCTGAAAATCATGAAGAACCCAACGCCGCCCAAACCGCCTCGCCCTGCTCGCTCGCCGGGTCATCCAACGAGCGCACATAGATGTCCGTCGTCTGCAGGCTGCCGTGATGCAGCATCGCCCGCAGCCCATCCAGGTCGTGCGTCTGCCGGTAGTAGAGATGCGCAAACGTGTGGCGCAGATCGTGCAGCCGGTACAGCTCCCACCGCTCCACGCCCGCAGCCCGCAGCGACTGGCGAAAAATGCGCCGCGCGTTGCTCTCCGAGATATGCGCCCGTCGACGTTTCAGCCCTCCGGGCGCGCCCAGCAGGTTGCCCGTCCCGTGGTCCTGCAATGGCGCAAATACGAAATCGCCGTTCGGCGCCAGCGCCCGATAATGCTCCAGCGCCTCCCATGCCCGCGCCGGCAGCGGAACCCAGCCGCTTTTGCCGCCTTTGCCCTGCCACGCCCACATCCACCGCCCCGGCTCGCTGCGATGCGGCCGCAGCGCCGCCCAGCTCATGCGCACCACCTCGGCCGCACGCGCCCCGGTCAGAAAATAGACCAGCAGCAGCGCCTGATTGCGCGCCCCGCGCTGCGAACCCGCCCGGCTCGCCAGATAATCGAACAGCAGCCGCAGATCCGCATCGGGCAACACGTTGGCGTGGCCGTAGGGCTGCACCCGCTGCCGGCGCACCTGCAACAGCGGATTCTCCGCCGGCCCCAGCGCCGCAGACTGCCGCATCGCGAACTCGCACAGCGAAGACGCCGCCGCCAGCCGGCAATTCACCGACGCCGCCGCCAGCCCCTTCGCCCGCAGCGCCCGCTGCCAACTGCGCGCCTCCGCGCCCGACGCCTCGCCCGGCGATACGCCCGCCTGCTCCAGATGCGCCAGCCATTCCGCCGACGCACGCGCATAGGCGCGGCGCGTGTGTTCGCTCGCCGTCGCCTGCAGCCACTGGTCGCGCAGCCGCAGCCACGCGCTCATACCTCGTGCGTCCGCCACGTCTGCTCCCGCGTCTCGGCTTGAGAATACGACAAAGGCAAATGACGCCATGTCTTACCACGAACAATTGCGGAGATTGCGCCCTGCGAGACGTTAAATTGCTGGCCCAATGCGTATGTAGAATGCCCTGCTGAGGCATACAAGCGGCGGATGTCCATCACCTGTTCTGCGGTCAGCTTTGCAGAACCGTTCATTTCACCGGCAGTCGTCCCTTTTGGTCGCTCATAATCTCGAGGCAATAAATGCTTCCAGACTCTTCCTGCAAGAATGGCGTCAATCGTGCAGTAACTCACTCCATACTCGTCTGCAAGGGCTTGCCTGCGTTCGCCTGCCTGTGTCCTCCGATGGATGTCCTCAACATTCTCCCGGCTCAGCACGGCGAAATGATGGGCTTCTCCATGGACGAGCCGTCCCTTGTCTCTGGCATGGTGAGAATTCTCCTCTGCCGTCACCCATTCCAGATTCTCTGCTCTGTTGTCCGATCTGATGCTGTTCTTATGATTGATCTGATGCTTGGCGGATGGGCGCTTGCCGAGGAATGCCGGTGCAACAATACGATGAACGGCCTCCGATTTTCGCTTTCCGATACTGGTCGCATTGAGCGACACATACGCGTAACCGTCGATATATGCCGGCGTCAACACCTTGGCCGGTACGCCGCGCTCCCGGTTATCGTCGCACCTCACGCGCCGATATACGGAGCGCACCTGTCCACGATTGGACACTTCGTAGAATCCTTCGTAACCGACGACCGGCAGCCACACTTCCCTAGTTGTTCTCATAGTGTTGCTCCCGCGTCTCAAAAAAGTTTTCGAGTTCCGGCTCTTGTTGCATTAACAATCGTGAATAAAAAGCTCGATACGAATTATCGAGCTTGAAATCGCTAGTGGGATCGCTGGTTTGCATTGCATGCTGCCAGCGTAATGTCTCGAAGAGGCCGTTGATGCTGTAGCGCATTCTGCCCCGCCGGCGTATGGCGAGCGCCATATCGCGAAGTCGGGCATATACTGCGGGGTTCGATTTATGAAACGCCTCGAAGCGTTCGGCAATCGTCATGTCACGTCCATAGGTGGGCGTGATGACAATCCAGTCATCGAAAAGCGTAGGCTGCTGAATCATGACATACCTCGTTTGTGCAGAGGGGCGAAGGCCGGCTTTGGGACCGGCCCCCGCCTCAGGAGGAGGGAAC
>Ga0334888_1000944_pt1 | contig 41604 bp, 28 predicted proteins | sample GraSluR1_MG_FD_207227 | JGI IMG/M metagenome (GOLD analysis project Ga0334888, IMG submission 207227) | Sludge microbial communities from methane-producing bioreactor in Wageningen University, Netherlands - Granular Sludge_3_08-R1 | ecosystem: Engineered > Bioreactor > Anaerobic > Unclassified ...
TTATGTTTTCGGTAATAATAGTATCTTTAATAAAAGTATCACCAGAGCCATCTTGTTGAGTATTCCAACTTAAGAAGTTGAACCCATCTCTTGTTACAGTAGGTAATGAATCAAGATTATTATTTTTAATAGCAACTTTAACAGAAATATTAGGAGTACCACCATTAGCAACAAAGGTTACGGAATGTTGGTTAATTGTTCCCCATTGAGCGTAAACGATTATATTTTCAGTAATAATAGTATCTTTAATAAAAGTATCACCAGAGCCATCTTTTTTGGTATTCCAACTTAAGAAATTGTGATCACCTCTTGTTACTGTTGGAAGAGAATCAAGGTTATTATTTTTCATAGTAACTTTAACAGAAATATTAGGAGTACCACCATTAGCAACAAAGGTTACGGAATGTTGGTTAGTTGTTCCCCAGTGAGCATAAACGGTTATGTTTTCGGTAATAATAGTATCTTTAATAAAAGTATCACCAGAGCCATCTTGTTGAGTATTCCAACTTAAGAAGTTATATCCGTCTTTTATTACAGTAGGTAATGAATCAAGGGTTTCGCCCTGAATAGTAACTTTAACGGTTATATTAGGTGTTCCACCATTAGCAACAAAGGTTACGGAATGTTGGTTAATTGTTCCCCATTGAGCGTAAACGATGATGTTTTCGGTAACTATATCATATTTAGTAAAAGGAGTTCCCGTTCCATCTTGTTGGGTATTCCAACTTAAGAAGTTGACCCCATCTCTTGTTACTATTGGAAGAGAATCGATTGTTTCTCCATGATTAGCAATTTTTTCTATTGTGTCAGGTAAACCACCATTTCCTTTAAAGGTTACTGTATATGTTAAGGCTTCCCATTGAGCATAAACGGTTATGTTTTCGGTAATAATAGTATCTATAATAAAAGTATCACCAGTTCCATCTTGTTGAGTGTTCCAGCTTAAGAAGTTATGCCCGCCTCTTATTACTGTTGGGAGTGAATCAAGGGTTTCACCATGAATAACAACTTTAACAGAAATATTAGGAGTACCACCATTAGCAACAAAGGTAACAGAATGTTGGTTAGAATTACCCCATTGAGCGTAAACGATGATGTTTTCAGTAATAATAGTATCTATAATAAAAGTATCACCAGAGCCATCTTGTTGAGTATTCCAACTTAAGAAGTTATATCCGTCTTTTATTACAGTAGGTAATGAATCAATTGTTCCGTCAGTAATAGCAACTTTAACAGAAATATTAGGAGTACCACCATTAGCAACAAAGGTAACAGAATGTTGGTTAGAATTACCCCATTGAGCGTAAACGATGATGTTTTCAGTAATAATAGTATCTATAATAAAAGTATCACCAGAGCCATCTTGTTGAGTGTTCCAGGTTAAGAAGTTATGCCCATCTTTTGTTACTGTTGAGAGTGACTCAAGGGTTTCGCCCTGAATAGCAACTTTAACAGAAATATTAGGAGTACCGCCATTAGCAACAAAGGTTACAGAATGTTGGTTAATTGTTCCCCATTGAGCATAAACAGTTATGTTTTCGGTAACTATATCATATTTAGTAAAAGGAGTTCCCGTGCCGTCTTGTTCAGTATTCCAGCTTAAGAAATTGAATCCGTCTCTTGTTACTATTGGAAGAGAATCGATTGTTCCGCCAGTAATAGCAACTTTAACAGTAATATTAGGAGAACCACCATTAGCAACAAAGGTTACGGAATGTTGGTTAGTTGTTCCCCATTGAGCGTAAACGATTATATTTTCGGTAACTATATCATATTTAGTAAAAGGATTTCCCGAACCATCTTGTTCAGTGTTCCAGCTTAAGAAATTGAATCCGTCTCTTGTTACTGAAGGAATATCACTTTCATTAACGGATTGACCATGTTCTATGTTTTCAATTATTGTTGTCTCCGGAGTACCTCCATTACCGTTGAAAGTTATCCTGTATGTCGATGTTTCCCATTGAGCGTAAATAGTTATGTTTTGGGTCACTGCTGTATCTTTGGTAAAGATATTTCCCGAACCATCTTGTTCAGTGTTCCAGCTTAAAAAATTGAATCTGTTTCTTGTTACTGCTGGAATATCTTCTTCGGTAACTGTTTCACCATGTTCTATGTTTTCGATTATTGATGTCTCTGGAGTACCTCCATTACCTAAAAAGGTTACAGAGTATTTATTAAGTTCCCATTGAGCATAAACAATTATGTTTTGGGTTACTATCGTTGTTGTTGTAAAGATATCGCCAGTTCCATCTTGTTTAGTATTCCAGTTTAAGAAATTAGCTCCATCTTTTGTTACTGCAGGAAGTATCTCTACTATTCTTCCAAAATTAACAACTTTAACAGAAATATTAGGAGTACCGCCATTAGCAACAAAGGTTACAGAATGTTGGTTAGTTGTTCCCCATTGAGCGTAAACGATTATGTTTTCAGTAACTATATCATATTTAGTAAAAGGAGTTCCCGTGCCGTCTTGTTCAGTATTCCAGCTTAAGAAATTGAATCCGTCTCTTGTTACTGTTGGAAGAGAATCAAGATTTTCGCCCATATTAGCAACTTTAACAGAAATATTAGGAGTACCGCCATTAGCAACAAAGGTTACAGAATGTTGGTTAGTTGTTCCCCACTGAGCATAAACGATTATGTTTTCAGTAACTATATCATATTTAGTAAAAGGAGTTCCCGAACCATCTTGTTCAGTGTTCCAGCTTAAGAAATTGAATCCGTCTCTTGTTACTGCTGGAATATCTTCTTCGGTAACTGTTTCACCATGTTCTATGTTTTCAATTATCGATGTCTCTGGAGTACCTCCATTACCATTGAAAGTTATCCTGTATGTCGATGTTTCCCATTGAGCGTAAATAGTTATGTTTTGGGTCACTGCTGTATCTTTGGTAAAGATATCTCCCGAACCATCTTGTTCAGTGTTCCAGCTTAAGAAATTGAATCCGTTTCTTGTTACTGCTGGAATATCTTCTTCGGTAACTGTTTCACCGTGATTTACAACTTTAACAGTCGTTTCTGGAATGCCACCATTAGCATTAAAAGTTACGGAATGTTGGTTAGTTCCCCATTGAGCATAAACAGTAATATTTTGAGTTACAGGTGTATCTTTTGTAAAAGGCACACCATTTCCATCTTGTTGAGTATTCCAACTTAAAAAGTTATACCCTGTTCTTGTTACTTCTGGAAGCGGATCTATTTTTTCTAAATAATTTACATTTCTTTGTGTTGTTTCTGGAACACCGCCATTAGCATTAAATGTAACTGTATATTGATTTATTGAATATTGTGCTTTTACTGTTAAATCAGTTGTTACGTTAGTAAATGAGTTATCCCAGCCTGTAAACGTATAGCCTGTTCTTGTAGGATTTGGTGGAGGTGTTGCGTTTTTTCCAACCTTTACTTTTTGTGTTGAGATTACAGTATCATCCCAATCTACAAATGTTACAGTGTAAGTAGGATCTTGTTTTTCTATTGTTAAAGCTATAATAACTTGTTCTGTTACTGTTCTTCTTTTAAGAGTAACTGTTATTTGAAAATTAGTATTAGTAGCTTCAAATGGAACTTGGTCTTTTAATATTAGTTGGTTTTCTTCTATTTTTAAATATAATGAATTGTTTTCACCTGTTATTTGTATATCTTCTACTAATTCAGGAAAAATTTTTTCGCCTTCTTTATATAAAATTATAGTTTCATTAACCTCTTTTGATTTTGGAACCGTTTTAGTTTCAAAATATTTAATTATTTCTTCATCTATTAATTCTTGATCTGAGATAAAATGAGCTGTTAAAAGAGTGTTTCTAGGAGGAGGTGCTGATATTGAAACAAAAGGTATTATGTATTCAAATTCTGCTTCGTCTAATTGGTCTGTTTCAACAGAAGTAAAAATATTTGTAGCTTTATTATCTTTCCAATAAACAAAATTATATCCATCATTTGCTATTGCTTTTAAAGTTAATATTTGTCCTAAATTATAAGAATCAGGACCTTGAACGGTTCCTCCTTCGGTAGGATTAGCTTCTAAGGTTAATTCAAAGGGTCTTGGCGGAACACAGCTTACAAAAGAAAAAATTATGAGCAATAGTAAGCTTAGCAATAATATAATTTTTTTATTCATCATTCCTAACCTCCTTAAAATGAAAATCCTATGCCGAAATGAACCGCATAATATCCTGTTAATCCAAAACTAAAATTGAATGTTGTCATTATTTCTGTTGATAAAATTATATTTTCTCCATAACTTATTCCGGTTTTTAATTTATTCCAGTCAAAAGTTAAAGTGCTGTCTAAACCATCTGTGATTGAATATAAGTATGTGAATGGCGAAATACTAAAATTAAGTTTAGTTTTTGAAATTGGTAATTTTAAATTGTAATGTATAAATGGATTTATCTCAATAAACTTTTGATCGTCAGGAATTAATATGTCAAAGTGTATTCCGATAGGATATCTGTAATATCCTATATTTCCTCCAAAATAGAATCTAGCTTCTGGATAACTTATTTCCCTTCCACCTATTAAATTTATTTTGAAAGGTTTTGTATATTCATATGCAATTGTTAATTGGATGTCTTCATTTAAATTTGAGATTAAAATGTTTTTATCTTTGTGTTCTTGTATTTCATCATTTATTTTCCATTCTTTTAATTTATGAAATAAGTTTGGTTTTGATTTAAATGTTATATCTAATCCTTGTTGTATTTTAGTTTCTGTTTCAATTTTTTGGTTGTTTACTTCAGCACTTATTCTTCCTTTTCCTTGTGTGACTTCAAAATTCACAGTATATAATATGGCTTCAAAAAGAACAGAAACAAAAGTATCTTTTTCAATTATTAATTCAATTGATTCATCAGTTATTTCAACAATTTCATCGTTAATAATCCAATGTTTTATTGAATAGTTATCAACAGGAGTAGCAGTAAGAATTATCGTTTGACCAACAATAATTTTTTCACCAGAAGGTATTTCTTTATCAATTAAATTAGCAAATAAAGAGCCTTCTTCTTCAACAAAATCATAATGTAATTCGTATTGAATTTTTTCAAAAAGAACAGAAACAAAAGTATCTTTTTCAATTATTAATTCAATTGATTCATCAGTTATTTCTATAACTTCATCGTTAATAATCCAATGTTTAATAGTGTAATTTTCTTCAGGAGTAGCAGTAAGAGTTATCGTTTGATCAACAATAACTTTTTCACCAGAAGGTATTTCTTCATCAATTAAATTAGCAAATAAAGAGCCTTCTTCTTCAACAAAATCATAATGTAATTCGTATTGAATTTTTTCAAAAAGAACAGAAACAAAAGTATCTTTTTCTATAAAGACTTCAATTGATTCATCAGTTATTTCAATAACTTCATCGTTAATAATCCAATGTTTAATAGTGTAATTTTCTTCAGGAGTAGCTGTAAAGGTTATATTTTCACCAATATTCATTGATTCGCCAGAAGTAATTTCAGTATCAGCAAAAATAACGAATAAAGAACCTTGTTCTTGATTAAATTCATAATGTAATTCGTATTGAATTTTTTCAAAAACAACAGAAACAAAAGTATCTTTTTCTATAAAGACTTCAATTGATTCATCAGTTATTTCAATAACTTCATCGTTAATAATCCAATGTTTAATAGTGTAATTTTCTTCAGGAGTAGCTGTAAAGGTTATATTTTCACCAATATTCATTGATTCGCCAGAAGTAATTTCAGTATCAGCAAAAATAACGAATAAAGAACCTTGTTCTTGATTAAATTCATAATGTAATTCGTATTGAATTTTTTCAAAAACAACAGAAACAAAAGTATCTTTTTCTATAAAGACTTCAATTGATTCATCAGTTATTTCAATAACTTCATCGTTAATAATCCAATGTTTAATAGTGTAATTTTCTTCAGGAAATGCTGTAAAAGTTATATTTTTTCCTTTTGCTACATTAATAGTTGTTTCTAAAAGGTTGTTATCAACTTCTGCTATTATTCTTCCGTTTTCTTCAGAAACTGTAAATTCAATTTTATGTGCTTCTTCAAACTCAACTTGAACTTTTGTGTTTTCTGTTGTGTGAATTATTAAAGTGGTTTCTTGCGAATCAAATATTTCTCCGTTTATTAACCAATGTTTTACAATATAGTTTTCTTGAGGAATAGCTGTAAAATATAATTTTTCATTTCTGCTTACTATATTACCAGAGTCAATTTTATTGTTTTCTATTTTAAGCTCTAAAAAACCTTTATCGTTTAATACATTATATTCTATTTTATCTTCAATAAATTCAAATTCAGCTGAAATAAAAAATTCAGCTGTTATATTTTCTAGAAAAAGCAGGTTGGTTTTATTATCAATTTCTTTTCCGTCAACTATCCATTTTTTTAATGTATAATTTTCTTTTGGCACGGCTTTTAAAAGAATATCTTTTCCATGAAATACTTCAAAAAAAGTAATTTGACTTTTTCCTGTAGTAATTAATCCTCTGCTCGTTTCAACTTTAATAAATCCGTTATCTTCAACAACATACATTTTTGCTAAATGCTTTAACATAGAACTGTTTTCTGCCCAGATATTTGCTACAATAAGTGAAATAAAAAAAAATAAAATTAACCTTTTTTTGTTCATTTTTAACCTCTCTTCTTTAAATTTAATTTTAATATCGCAAAAAAGGTTCTATATAAAAAGTATTCAGCAAAAATTATTAATTGAAAAAGGATTTTAAGCTTATGCCTTTTTATCAATTAATGCTTGTGACAAAAAAAACATACAAATTCTTAAAAAAATCTTTGCCTCACACTTTTTATATAGAACCTTAAATTATAAAAAAAATAATGCTTAAAGAAATATTAAGCTTTTTCATAATATAAATTTTACTTTTTTTTAATTACGAAAAAAACATTGTTTTTTTACGGGTAAGTTACGGAATTAAAAACATAAAAAAATTCATGTTTTTTATTTTCTATAAAAAAACAGGGCTTATGCCCTGTTTTTTAATTGCCGTGAACTTCTATTTCATATATTCTTGCTGCGGTGTCTCCGCCTTGTGTAGCTTTTATAACTTCAAATTTTACATATTTTGCTTCAACTGGTTTTATTATGTGTTCGCTTAAACCTTTTTCATTGTCTGTAACTTCTACAACTTTAACCCAGTTTTCATTATCTTCACTAATGTAAATATTAAATTCTCTTGTATTGAAACTTGAACCTTCTCCGCCTTCTTCAGCATGTTTTATAACAAATCTTTCAATTGTTACTGTGTTTTCTAAATCAACTATTAATGTGTGTGGTTCTCCACCAACTGCGCACCATTTTGTTGAAGTGTCTTGATCAAATGCCATTGAAGGGGTTTCTCCTGGTACAAATCCTGATGCTGTAGCTGTTTTTCCTGCACCTTTATTTGTTTTATGGGTTTTGTATCCTAAAACTCTGAATTCATACAATCTAACAGCACTGTCTCCGGTTTGTGTTGCGTTTGTTATAGTTAGTCTTACATATCTTGCTCTTACTGGTTTTATAAAGTGTTCCGTTAATCCCTCTGTATTTTCTTTAACGTCTAACGCTTTAACCCAAGTTTCATTATCGCTACTAACTTCTATATAGAAATCTCTTGTGTTCCATTCTTTTGATTCTCCACCTTCTTCAGCGTGTTTCAATAAGAATTTATCTATAATTTCTTCTTGTCCTAAATCAACCATTAACCAATGAGGTTCTGCTCCAACTGCACACCATTTGCTGTTATTTCTAGTTTCTTCGTTAAGTGCAAAAGCAGGAGTTTCTCCTGGTACAAAGCTTGATGCAACTGCTTCTTTTCCAAATGCGTAATTGTCAAATAAATCTTTTTCCGCATAAATATCAAATCCATAAATTCTTGCTGCTGTATCATTTCCTTGTGTTGCTTTTATAATTTCTAACTTAACATATCTTGCTCTTTGAATTGGAATTAAATGTTCAGAAACATCACTTGTATTTTCTTTAACATTTACAACTTCTCTCCATTCTTCGCCATCGTCACTTAAACTTATTATGAACTCTCTTGTGTTCATATCTTTTGATTCTCCACCTTCTTCAGCATGTTTTACAACAAATTTTCCAAGTCTCTGTTCTTTTTCTAAATCAACTATTAATGTGTGTGGAAGATCTCCGGTTGCGCACCATTTTGTTTCTTGGTTTCCATCTAAAGCCATTTCAGGAGCTTCTCCTGGCACAAATCCTGATGCTGTAGCTGATTTATTTAAAGAAACTAATTCCATTTCAACTCTTGCTTTTTCTGTAACTGTTATGTAGTCAACTTCTACTAATGTATCTCTTCCAACTTCATTGTAAGCTATTAAAGTAACTCTGAATTCTCCTTCGCCATTATAAGTTACTGAAGGGTTTTCTTCAAAAGATATTAAAGGATCTCCGCCTGAGAAGAACCATTTTACACTGTCATATACTTTCGATCTATTTTTAAATTCTATTGTATCTCCAGGAGCAATATAAGTTCTGTCTACATAAAATGCTGCTGTAGGATTTGGATAATCTACCCATTTAAAAGTTGTAGAAATTTCTTTCCCATTATTGTACATATTGTTAACAGGCACTACTATCAATTCAGTTTCATTTTCTTGAACTGAAAGCCTGTTTAATCCACCCACATAGTAAACGTTGTTATAAGTGCTTCCTAAATATTCTCTTTCTCCATCAACAACTCTATAAACTTCATATAATAAACCTGTTTGGTTGTTACTCCATTTTAATCTTACGTTAGCTACTATTCCGTCTACAAATTCAACTGCAGTTACTTCTAAATTACTTGGAGAAGATATTTTTGAATTATTTTGTGTTCTTCTGTCTATATAAGATATTCTTCCAACGTTTAAATTGAAATCTTCTGTTTCATTTTCAGAATCTAAAACAAAATAAATTCTAGATATTGTTTTGCCTATATGATTATTTAAAGATGTTTGGAAAGTTTCCCATTCATTTTCTTTTCCCGATAAATCAAAATACACTGAATTTCCATTTTCAAGCATTAATCCTAATTTCGATACGTTTTTATCATTTGTTTTGTAAGTTATAGAAAGTGTGTCTCCGGCTTCAATTTTTAATTTTGTTTTATAAATATAAACGTTTGTTTTACCATTAACATTTCCCGAAAATTTTAAAGAAGATCCTCCATAATAAGGATTTTCCCAATCGAAACCAACGTTTATAGGATTTCCTTCAATAAACCATCTCCATGTAGGGAGTATATCTTGAATACTTCTGTTGTTCCATTCTTTTTCAGATACTATTTCCCCGTTTATAGCATATTTTAAACCGTTACCTGTATTAAAATTAGTTACAAAAGGAGCTTTTGTTATAGGCGTTTGTGCTGGCACATAATTGGCCATACCTTTCCAATTATAAGGAGCTACTGTGTTTGAAGGATTTAAATTTCCCCCAACCCAGTAAAGATTTTCTTTCATCATATATTCATCATGATTTTGTGAACTTGAATGAGTCCAGTTTGGGCAATAAATAGCTAAAGATAAAATATGTTCTTGATTTTCAGGGAATAAACCATCCCAATGAACTTGTGTATTATAACCATTTGCTTGAGTATCAATACCTGCATATATATCATAGGGATTTAAACCAAGTTTTTCAGCTAATTCTTTTGATGAAGTTTGATCTTTCCACCAGAAATTTAAAAACATAGTATCGGCTAATTGGTTTCTTCTTCTTAAGAATCCATCTTTGTCTGTAGTTAAAGCAAGTTTCCATGCACTATCATTTAATTTATCATCATTTATTAAAAATGGAACATTCTTTTCTGTTAAATGATTTTGCCATTTTAATTCACCGTCTATTGTCATTGCATCATACCACATTATTTCCATATTTCTTTTTTTATTTGCGTTGAAATAAGATAAAAATTCTTGCATTTTTCTAGCTTCTTCAGCAGTTGTTCCTTCTAATTCTTGATTAATAAACCAACCATCAAAGCCGTAGTAATCGGCAACTTCAATTAATTTATCTGCAACTGGAAAGCTTCCATCTTCTCTTTGTTCAATAAAATCTCTATACCATTGTAATTGTCCACCATAATATACTGGTGGAAAAAATACTGTTCCTAAAACTTTAACTCCATTTTTATGACCTGCATTTATAACATCAGCACTTGGAGATAAAATTATTCCTTCTCCAGCAGATCCTCCCCACATAACAAGTTTGTCAATATATTGCCAAAAATGAAATGTGTAAACATCAAACTTTTCGTATCCTTCTGAAGGATTGTCTGAAGTAGATGGATGCATTATACTTAGAGCTGCAATTCTTGCTTCGTCTCTTGCATTTGGATTAACTATTTCTCCAGTTAATCTTTTTTTGAGCGGAATAACCCCTCTGTTAAAATCTGCGTCAGGATCATTTTCTGGAGACCATTCTAACAATTCATTAATGAACCAATACGAAGAATACGGCTGAATTGCAAAAGAAAAAATCCCGATTAACACTATCAACGACACCAAAAAAAATCTTTTCATTTTTTTTCCCCCTTGCTTAAGATATTTTTAAAATGACAAGACACTTGCGTATAGTCATTTTCTTCTATTTTTTCTAAAAAAGGTTTTTCTTTTTTACAAATTTCTTCTGCATATTTACACCTTGGATGAAAAGCGCATCCGCTAGGAATATTTGCTGGATCTGCAACTTCTCCTTCCAATATTTCTTTTTCCGATTTTTTATGAGGATTAGGAATTGGCATGGCAGATAATAACGCTTTTGTATAAGGGTGTACAGGGTTTTTGAAAACATCTTTTGTTTTTCCTATTTCAACAATATTTCCAACATACATAACAGCAATTTTATCGCTTATATGTTCTACAACGCCTAAATCGTGTGATATAAAAAGCATAGATAGTTCATATTTTTCTTGTAAATCTCTCAATAAATTTAAAAGCTGTGATTGCACGGAAACATCTAAAGCGGAAGTAGGTTCATCTGCAAGTATTATACTTGGATTTAAAGCTAAAGATCTTGCAACTCCTATTCTTTGTCTTTGTCCACCGCTGAAAGCATGTGGATATCTGTTAAGATATTTTGGATCGAGGCCGACATCCTTCATCAATTTAACAGCGTGATTATCAATTTCTTCTTTTGTTTTTACTATTTTATTTATTTTTAACGGTTCTGTTATTATATCTCTTACAGTCATTCGTGAATTCAAGGAAGAAAAAGGATCTTGAAATATCATTTGAATTGATTTTCTCATGTTTTTTAATTCTTTTTTGTTTAAAGATAAAAGATCGATTTCTTCGTTATCTTTATTGAATATAATCTTTCCTTCTTTAGCTAATACTCCTCGCATTATAGTTTTTGCAAGAGTACTTTTGCCGCAACCACTTTCTCCAACTATTCCAAGAGTTTCTTTTCTTTTTAATTCAAAACTAACTCCGTTAACAGCTTTTACGTTGTTAACAACTTTATTTAACAAGCCACTTCTTATAGGGAAATATGTTTTTAAATTTTCAACTTTTAAAATGATATTTTTATCCATTGTTTGTCTCCGCCCTTTTTTCAGTGTGAAGGAAACATCTTGAGTAGTGTCCTTTTTCAATTTCGATTACTGGAGGTTTTGATTTTTCACAAATCCCCTTTATTGCAAATTCGCATCTAGGTTGAAATTCACAACCTTTAGGTATTGAAAAAGGATCAGGAACGACTCCCTTTATAGTTTTCAAATATTTTTCAGAAGATGCTCCAGGAATTGATTTTAATAAAGCCTTAGTGTACGGATGTGAGGGGTTATCAAAAATATTGTAAACTGAACCATTTTCAACAATTTTCCCAAGGTACATAACGACTACTTCATCTGCCATTTCTGCAATAACAGATAAATCATGAGTTATTATCAAGATAGACATTCCAAATTTTTCTTGTAAATTTTTTAAAAGTTTTAAAATTTGTGCTTGTATAGTAACGTCAATAGCAGTTGTGGGTTCATCAGCAATTAAAAGTTTTGGATTGCAAGCAAGAGACATAGCTATCATAGCTCTTTGTCGCATTCCTCCACTTAACTGAAAAGTATATTTATCAATAGTTTTTTCTGGATTAGGCATTCCTACATCATTAAGTAATTTTATAGCGTGATTTTTTGCTTCTTTTTTATTTAAAGATTTATCATGGACTCTTATAGCTTCTGTTATTTGATCTCCAATTTTATGAATAGGACTTAATGAACTCATCGGTTCTTGAAAAATATAAGCTATTTCTTTTCCTCGAATTTTTCTTATTGCATCGCTCTTATTTCCTAATTTTGCAATATCTATAATTTCATCATTTTTATGAAATAAGATTTGTCCATCAACTATTTTTCCAGGCCATGGCATTATTTGTAATATAGATTGTGCTGTTACTGTTTTTCCGCTTCCACTTTCTCCAACAATTCCTACAGTTTTTTGTTTTTCGACTGTAAAATTTATTCCATCAACAGCTTTAACCATTCCATGATCTGTATCGAAATAAGTTTTTAAATTTTTAATTTCAAGAAGCATTTATTTCACCTTCCAAACTGTCTTTCCAAAATGAACATATTTCATTTAAATCACACAATATTTTTTCTCGTGTTTCTTCGCTTTCAACTAATTTTGATATTTCAAAATATTTTATTAGTTTGTTCATATTTTTTAGACAATATTTTTTTGTTTGTTCATTATTTTTGCTTTTGTTAAGCCATTTTTTAGGAGGTTTTTTGTTGTCTAAAATATATTCGCATAATTCATGCTTTTCAGAAACAAATTTTTTTACAGATATGGTAAGAATAAATTTATTTAAGAAAAAGAAAAATATCATTAAAATTATAAAAACTAAAAATGTGATAAGCATATTTTCACTTCCTTTTAATTGCTGTAAGGGTCTGCAGCATCTCTCAATCCATCACCTAAAAAATTAAACATAAGCACAGTTACTATAACAAAAGCACCGGGAATTAATAACCATGGATGGTGTGCAATTGCAGTTAAACTTTGAGCGTCTTGAAGCAACACTCCCCAACTCACAGCAGGTGGTTGCAATCCTAAACCTAAAAAACTGAGACCTGTTTCACCTAAAATCATTCCAGGTATACTTAAAGTGATAGAAACTATTATATAACTTATGAAAGATGGTATTAAATGTTTAGTAATTATCCACCAATCACTAGCCCCTGAATATTTAGCAGCCATTACAAAATCTTCATTTCTTAAAGACAAAAATTTTCCTCTAACAACTCTTGCAAGACCTCCCCAGCCAACTAAAGAAAGTATCAAAACGATAGAAAAATATACTTTTAAAATCGGCCAATCTCTTGGAACTGCTGCGGCTAAAGCCATCCATAATGGAATTTGTGGAATAGAAATTAATATTTCTATCATCCGTTGTATCACGGCATCAATTTTTCCGCCATAATATCCAGAAATACTTCCCAAAAAAACTCCTATAATAAAAGTTAAAAAAACCCCTATCAAACCAATAGTAAGAGAAATACTTGCACCACTTATAGTTCTTGAAAAAAGATCTCTTCCAAGTCTATCCGTTCCGAATAAAAATATATGACCTTCTTTCGTTCCAAACAAATGTTTATTCGTTTCGAATAAATTCCATAATTTGTATGAATCTCCTTCGGCAAAAAAATAAATAGGGTATTTCTTTGTTTTATCTACTACGTAAGTTCTTCTAAAAGTTTCCATGTTCAATTCTGTCTTGTATCCATAAACGAAAGGCCTTAAATTAAATTTTCCTTCATCAAAAAAACGAACTCTTTGAGGTGGGGCATATTGAAATCGAGAAAAACGAGTTTCTTTAGAATATGGAGAAACAAATTGAAAAAAAATAACTGTAATATATAGTACGGCTAAAATAAATAAAGCAAAAAGTGCCAATTTATGTTTTTTGAAATTCCACCATATCAACTGAAGTTGAGATGCTGTATATTTGTCTATATTTTTTTTTCTTTTTTTAAGCATTATCTTTCCCCTTTCCGTATCTGATACGAGGATCTGCTAAAGCTAATAGTATATCAGATATTAGTGTACCTATTACAGTTAAAACACTTAACAGAAGAACAAAACTCGCAGCTAAATACATATCTTGAAATTGAAGCGCTTCAAGTAAAACCATTCCTGTTGTAGGTAGATTTAAAACATTTGCAACGATAGCATCTCCAGAAATTATTCCCGGAAGAACCCAACCTATAGTACTTATGAGAGGATTTAAAGCAATTCTAACTGGATATTTAAAAAGTATTTTTCTTTCTTTTAAACCTTTTGATCTCGCAGTAACAACGTATTGTTTTTTCAATTCATCTAACAAACAACCTCTTAAAGTTCTTATAATTCCTGCTGTTCCTCCGGTACCTATTACAACAACCGGAACCCATAAATGTTTCATCATGTCTAAAAATTTTGCAAAACTCCATTGAGCGTCAGCATAATCAGGCGAAAAAAGACCTGTTATACTTACCCCAAAATATTTATAAGATATGAACATTAAAATTAGGGCGAGCAAAAAATTGGGAACGGCAAGACCTACAAATCCAAAAAATGTTGCAAAATGATCAAAAAGAGAATATTGTCTTGTGGCTGAAAGAACTCCAATAGGAATTGCCACGACCCAGACGAATATAAGTGTTGTAACTGAAATTATTACAGTTAAAAGCAATCTTTGACCAATTACTTCAGAAACAGGTTTATTATATTTAAAAGATCTTCCAAAATCTCCTCTAAATAAAATATTAGTTATCCAAATAAAATATCTGTGAGTAACAGGTTTATCTAAGCCGTATTGCTGTCTCAAATTTTCAAGTTCTGATTGAGAAATAGCTCCACCCTCTTGACTTAATTGAGCAATTTTTGAAGTTAAATAATCTCCAGGAGGAAGTTCTATTATTATAAAACTTATAATTGAAATAGCAAATAAAATAGGAATCATTTGAAGAACTCTCGATATAATATAACTAAACAATTTTATGTCACCTCAATTTAAATCCAGCCGTAGATTGACTACGGCCGGAATGTATTTCTATTTAAAATAATACTGTTCTGCCATAGAAGGACCCCATTGTGGACATAATCCATTTTTGACATTTCTCAAATTTTTATTTACTATAACAGGTACGGGAACATTGTTTACAGTACCAATAACCCATAAATTTCTTGATTGAGATTCTAATATTTTTTTACCTAATTCAATTCTTCTATCATTTGAAGGAGTAGTTAAAAATTCTTCGTAATAATCAAAAAGCTGTTTAACTTCAAGCGGAGGTTCTTCGCCTTCTTTTCCATCTGTTTCATACCATCTTTTCCAATTTGGACCCCAGTTTATAGATTCATAAGGAACGAAGAAGAAAAATGGATTTCCGGGTCTTGAAGCGTCTTCATGCCATACAGACATAGTTGTGTTGTTTGCACCTTGTCTTTGATACCATAAGCCGCCATCAATAACTCTCATATTTGTATTTATACCAATTGCTTGCCAATAACTTGCTACTAACTCTGTTGCAGGAACTAAATTTTCATTAACTCTAAAAAACTCTATATTTAATGTAAAAGGTTGACCGTTAGGAGCTAATCTCCAACCATTTCTATCTCTTTTATCCATACCCATTTCATCTAATATTTTGTTTGCAAGTCTTGGGTTATAGTCAACAAAAGCTTCTCTAAAATCAGGTTCTACAAATGGAGAACCAGGAGCATCAGATGCTTGCGAAGGCGTACCAAAACCGTAATATATTAGTTCGTTTATTTCTTCTCTATCTATTGCATAAGATAAAGCGTGTCTGAAATTAGGATTACCCATAACTAATCTCCATGTATCATCATCTAAGGTTAAGTTAGGGAAATAACAAGCGTTTGTATTAATACTTGTTAAAGGAACTAAAAGCGTTTCATAACCACCGTTTCTTTCGTTTTCTTTATATAATGCTAAGTTACCTAAAGAAGTGTTTATTGTAAAATCAACTTCTCCAGAAATGATTTTCATGTTCAACATTTCTTGATTTCCAATTGACTCGTATCTTATTCTATCTATGTATGGAAGTTGATTTCCTGCTTCATCCACTTTATGATAATAAGGATTTCTTTCGTAAATAACCACATTATCCGAAGGTTTTGCAACAACAATCCATGGTTCTAAAACAGGATAACCAATATCTTTTCTATGTTCCCATTCAGACGATTGCCATTTTCTTCTGAATAATTCTCCCCATTGGTCTTCGGACAATTTTTCTTTTTCAAGATGAGGCATTAGTTCAGACAAAGAAGTATAACTTAAATGATAATCTTTCAAATAATGCGAAGGATTAAAAAGACCATGATGGCTACCTCTTGCTATAGATTGAAGTTGAAGTAAAAACAAGCCGTAAGATTCATTAAAAGATAATTCAAATGTGTGTTCATCAACTATAGTTAATTTAACTCTTTCTCCATTTCTCATTAACCAATTTGGAAAGAAAGCTTGAACATCTGTATTGCTATAAATATCTTCAAATGTGAATCTAACATCTTCAGTAGTTACATAATGACCGTCACTCCATCTCAAGCCTTTTCTTATGTTGAAAATAAATCTTTTTCCTTCATCTAAAACTTCCCAGCTTTCAATAATATTTCCTTCAACAAGATTTTCATCAAAAGAAGGGTTAGGATAAGATTCTAAAGCGTACTCAACCATTAAAGCTCTCATTTCATTACCTCTTGCAATGTTCAATGTTCCACCGTAATTCCCAATGCTTTCTGTAGTCTTTATAACTTTAGGGTTTTCAGGAAGCCTATCTTCAACTGTTGGAAGTGCTCCATTTTGAACCCTTTCTTTCAACATAGGTGCTTCGCTATAAGCGCTCCATAAAAATGTTGATAAAAAAAGAAAAACTATAAAAACTAAAAAAAACTTATGCGTTTTTTTGTTCACAAACATACCCCCTTTGTTTGGATTATATTTTTATATTGGTAATAACCTATTTTTTAAAATGTATTTTTTATTATTACCAATTTTGATTACCAATATTGTACCATAATCTAAACAATTATGTCAACAACCTTTTTATTTCAGTAACAAAAAACTCGTTTTTGGTCGATTTAGCTTAAATAAGTCCAAAAAAACAAAAATAATCATTAAAAAACTAAAAATACAATTAAAATACCAATTTTTTATTTTTATAAAAATTGGTATTGACAAATATGTTTTTTTTTGATAACATTAAAGAAAAAATAATTTTGACGGGGGAGAAATATATGGAAAAAAACGGAAAACATTTATATATTCAGATAAAAGAGTTTTTGTTAAAAAAAATAAAAACGGGAGAATTTAAGTCGGGAGAAGTTATTCCTACTGAAAGATCTTTGTGCGTTGAATTAAATGTTAGTCGTCAAACTATACGAAGAGCTATTCAAGATTTAGTCCACGAAGGTTACTTATACAGAGTTCAGGGTGCTGGAACTTTTGTTTTTGAAAAAAACAGCAAAAAAAGGAAAAATAATAATTGTATAGGAGTTTTACTTAACGATTGTACAGATGAGCTTGAATCAAGAATTTTAAATGGTGTAGAATCTGCACTTCACAACAATGGTTACACTATAACTTTTATGAACAGCAACGAACAATATAAGAAAGAAGCAGAAAATATTCAAAAATTAAAAAACGAAGGCGTTGCTGGAATGGTTATCATGCCTGCTGAAGACCAAAAGGATAGTAACGCTATTTCTGATTTAAAAGAAGAAGGGTTTCCTTTTGTGCTTGTAGACAGGAGATTACAAGGTTGTGAAACCGATGTAGTTATGTCAGATAATATCGATGGAACATTTAAAGCAACAAAACATTTAATTGATCTTGGACATCAAAGAATAGCATTTATAAAAAACAGATTTTCAATGACAAGTAGTATAGAAGATAGGATTTTAGGATATAAAAATGCTATGAAAGATTATGGATTTGAAGAAGATGATTTGTTTATTTTTTCTTATAATGAATTTGAAAATAAAGAAGAAAAATTTTATGAAGAATTATTTGAATATATCACAAAAAATAAAATTACAGCAGTAGTGTCTCTTAATGATTATATTGCGCTTCATATTGTAAAAATGGCTAGAATCAAAAATTTAAAAATACCAAAAGATTTTTCATTAATTGGTTTTGATGATAAAGATGTCGTTAAACATTTGGAAGTTCCCTTAACAACTGTAGCACAATTTCCGGAAAAATTAGGTTATCATGCTGGAATTCTTCTTTTGAAAAAAATCGAATTAAAAAACAACGAAGATTTAGACTCAAAAATAATAAATCAAATTTATTATCCAACTAAATTAATAATAAGAGATTCAACGAAAGCATTATAATAAAAAAGGCAGGTGTAGTATGTATTTTACGACAGACAAATCAAGGAAGTATATTGAAGAATTAAAGAAACACATTTATGAAAAAACGTTGAATTTAGAAACTATGAAATTTGTTAATTGTAATACAAAAGAATCAAATATAAAAGATATAAAAAAAGAAAACTGGGATACTTTTAAAATAGGAGATAGATGGGGTAATAAAGACGAAACATTTTGGTTTAAAAAAGAAATAATGATACCTGCTGAATGGGGTAATGAAGATATTGCATTATATTTTAATATTGGAAAAGGTGATTTAGGGGGATTATCTGGAACAGAATCTCTAATTTTCATCAATGAAAAACCTGTTCAGGGATTAGATATAAATCATTATGAAGTTTATATAAAACCTGAATGGATAATTGATGGTAAAATCGATGTTTATATTAAATCTTTCAGTGGAGTTAATAACAAAAATAATTTATTTTCCGAAGCAAAAGCTGTAAAAATTAATCGAGATACAGAAGATTATTTTTATAGAACAGCTACAGTACTTCAAACTATATTGGAATTAGAAGAAAATTCTTTTGATAGAAACAATTTGATAAACTTTTTAGACAATTCTTTAAAATTAATAGATTTTAGAAGAACCGGAACAAAAGAATTTTATGAAGATGTAAAAAAAGCAAATGAAAATTTAAAAGAAAAATTAATTAATTACAAATCTAACGGAGAAAACAAACCTAAAGTAATTGCAATAGGTCATTCTCATATTGATGTTGCGTGGTTGTGGAGATTGAAACACACAAGAGAAAAATCTTCAAGAACATTTTCTACTGTAAACCATTTAATGAATCAATATGAAGAATATCAATTTCTTCAAAGTCAACCTCAACTTTATGATTATATAAAAACAGATTATCCTGAAATTTATGAAAATATAAAAAGTAGAATTGAAGAAAACAAATGGGAAGTTACAGGTGGAATGTGGGTAGAAGCCGATTGTAATGTTCCGTCAGGAGAATCTTTAGTACGTCAATTTTTATTTGGGCAAAGATTTATGAAAGAAGAATTTGGAATAGAAAGCAAAATATTATGGCTTCCAGATGTTTTCGGTTATTCATGGGCTTTACCTCAAATAATTAAAAAAAGCGGATTAAAATATTTTATGACTACAAAAATAAGCTGGAATCAGTACAACAGACCTACATACGATACTTTCAATTGGAGAGGTATAGATGGAACAGAAGTTTTAACACATTTTATAACTACACCAGACGAGCACGGCGCACAATTTTACACTTACAACGGAAAATTAACTCCTAAAAGCGTAAAAGGAATTTGGGACAATTATAATCAAAAAGATATTAATGACGAACTTCTTATAGCTTTTGGATGGGGAGATGGCGGAGGCGGCCCTACAAAAGAAATGATAGAAGCAGGTAAAAAAATGAAAGAATTACCAAATATACCAGAAGTTGAATTTGGAAAAGCGGAACCATTTTTTGAAAGATTGGAAAATAAAGTTGAAGGAAAATATAAACTTCCTACAATTGATGGAGAATTATATTTTGAATATCATAGAGGCACTTACACTTCACAAGGAAAAACAAAAAGAAACAACAGAAAAAGCGAAATACTTTTACATGATATAGAGTTGTTTAACGGTATATCAAACAAAAAATTAAATGCGCTATATTGTCAAGAAGATATAAACGAAGCATGGAAAATTTTGTTGAGAAATCAATTCCATGACATTCTTCCAGGTTCTTCAATTCACGAAGTTTATGAAGACAGCGAAAAAGAATTCGAAGAATTATTTGAAAATGGGCAAAAATTATTAAATTATTCTTTAGAAAATATAACAGATAACATAAACATTGAAGGATTAAAACTTACCGTTTTCAATTCATTACCTTGGGAAAGAGATGGAGAAATTTATATTGACTATACAGATGAATTAGAAGGTAAAATAATAGTTGATGAAAATAACAACGAACTTTTAATTAAAAAGGCAAACGACAAATTGAGAGTGAATGTACAGAAAATTCCTTCAATGGGCTATAAAACTTTTAAAATAATTGAAGGAAAACAATCAACTTTCGAAAACACTGTAACAGTAAACAACAACGGTATAGAAAATAAATTTTATACAATAAAGCTAAATGAAAAAGGACAAATAACTTCTATTTACGATAAAGAGGCCAAAAGAGAAGTATTACCAGAAAATGCAAAAGCTAACGTTCTTCAAACTTTTGAAGACAGACCAATGTCTTTTGATGCTTGGGATATAGACATTTATCATAAAGAAAAAGTTTATGAAGTAGATAATTTAGAAAAAATGGAAATAATTGAAAATGGCCCCGACAAAGTTGTTATAAATCTTTCATATAAACTTTTAAATTCTAAAATAAATCAAAAAATGATTGTTTATGGAAATAAAAGAAGAATTGATTTTGATACACACGTTGATTGGAATGAACATCAGGTATTGCTTAAAGCGTTATTTCCTGTTAATGTTAGAAGTACAAAAGCGACTTATGAAATACAGTTTGGAAACGTTGAAAGAAATACACATTGGAATACCAGCTGGGATTATGCTAAATTTGAAACAGTTGCTCAAAAATGGGTAGACCTTTCTGAAAGAAATTATGGCGTTAGTATCATGAACGATTGTAAATATGGTCATGATATAAAAGATAACAATATGAGAATCACACTTATAAAATCTGGAATTGAACCTGATCCAAATGCCGATATTGGAATTCATAATTTTGTTTACAGTATAATGCCACATAAAGGAAGCTGGTATGAAGCTGGAACAGCAAAAGAATCTTACGAATTAAATTATCCATTATCTGCGAAAATTTCAGATAAAAAAGGAATTTTAGAAGATAAAATGTCTTTTGTAAACGTAGAAGAAACTTCTACAATTTTGGATACAGTAAAAAAAGCAGAAGATGATGACGCATTTATTTTGAGATTTTATGAATATTCAAATGCAAATGATTCAGTAAAAGTAAAATTAAATTCTAAAATCAAAAAAATATACGAATGCGATTTAATGGAAAAAGAAATTAAGGAAATTAATTTCGATGAATTTGAATTTGCATTTTCTATAAAACCATTTGAAGTAAAAAGTTATAAAGTGTTTTTTTAATGGAGGCAAAAATGAAAAAAATTCCTTGGGAAGATAAACCAACAAATAGTAATGAAGTTATGTGGAGATTTTCAAAAAATCCCGTTATAAAAAGAGATGCCATACCATCATCAAACAGTATTTTTAACAGTGCTGCGATTGAATTTGAAGATGGTTTTGCCGGAATCTTCAGATGCGATAATAAAGCGAGAGAAATGGATATACACGCGGGATTTTCAAAAGATGGAATTAATTGGAAAATAGAACATGAACCAATTAATTTTATATCAGCAGATTTAACTGATTCTGAAGTTGGAAAATCAGCTTATAAATATGATCCAAGAATATGTAAAATAGAAGATAAATATTATATCACATGGTGCAACGGGTATCACGGGCCAACGATAGGTGTAGGATACACTTATGATTTTAAAACATTTTATCAAACAGAAAATGCATTTCTTCCTTTTAATAGAAACGGAGTTTTATTTCCAAGAAAAATAAATGGAAAATTTGCAATGTTAAGCAGACCAAGTGATAACGGCCATACACCTTTTGGAGATATATTTTATAGCGAAAGTCCAGATTTAATTCATTGGGGAAAACATAGACACGTTATGTCTACAACAGGATTAGAAGGTAGTGCATGGCAAAGTACAAAGGTTGGAGCTGGACCAATCCCCATAGAATTTGATGAAGGGTGGCTTTTATTATACCATGGAGTTTTAACGTCATGTAATGGATATGTTTATCATATGGGAAGTGCTATATTAGATAAAGAAAAACCATGGTTAATAAAATATAGAACAAGACCTTATGTATTATCTCCACAAACCTTTTATGAGTGTGTTGGAGACGTTCCAAATGTTGTGTTTCCATGTTCCGCTCTTTACGATGAAAAAACAGGAAAAATAGCCGTTTATTACGGAGCAGCAGATACTGTTACAGCATTAGCTTTCACAACTCTTGAAGAAATAGTCAAATTTACAAAAGAAAACACTATATAAAAATTAGGGCGATTCAATTCGATCGCCCTAATTTATTAAATGTTTTATTTAGTTTAACTTTCAATCTGAATTTTTCCTAGAATTACAACTTCTATAAACCTTTTTTTATTTCCTAATTAATTGAAAAAGTAATTTTTTTATTTGAATGTTTCAAAAACTAAGAAGATATCCTTATAGATTTTGAAAATACCTACTATTTTATGGGGTGAAAATTATGAAAAAACCATTATTAATTGGAATTGCTGGAGGTAGTGCTAGTGGAAAAACGACTTTTTGTGGCAAATTAGAAAAGTTTCTTTCAAATTATACTATAAAAACATTGCATATGGATGATTATTTTAAACCTGAAAAAAATCGCCCTTATGTTGAATCTCCTATCAACGGAAAAATGTATACTGATGACAATCATCCAAATTCAGTAAATCTTTTGCAATTTAAAAAAGATTTGTTTCACTCATTAAAAGATAATTATAATATTGTAATTATAGAAGGTTTATTAACATTATGGGATAAAGAAATTTATTCAAGATTGGATTTAAAATTATATATTGATTGCCTTTCTGACGAAAGAATTGTAAGAAGACTTCGCAGAAATATGTCTTGGGGCCTTAATTTTGATGAAATTTCTAACGTATATTTGGATATGGTTCGTTATAGACACGATGAATTTGTGGAACCCACAAAATGGAAAGCGGACATAATATTGAATGGTTCAAGTCCATCAGAAAATTCTCTTTTAGCAATTATTGGACTTGTTGAAAATAAAATGAAAATATTTTATGGAGGAAAAAATGCTTGAATCTAATGTTTGCAAAAAAATAGATTTAAAAGATATTAAAAAAATAATATTTGATTTTTTAGGAAAAGATATAATAATCTCTGAAATCAAACTTTTAAAAGGCGGATTATTTAATACTACATATTTTTTTAAAACTAAATATCCTGAAAATAAATATATAATTAGAATTGCCCCCGAAAATAAAGATTTGCTATTTAATTATGAAAAAAATATGATGAAAATTGAAAAAAATATATGTGAAATATTTGATAAAAATAATATTCCAACTTCAAAAGTATTATATGAAAATTTAAACTGCAATATCATTAATAGAGAATATTTGATATTAAAATACATTGAGGGTTTTGCGATGAGTGAAATAAGTTTAGAAGAAAATGAAAAATCTTTTATCTATGAAAAGCTAGGTTTTTATACTAGAAAAATACATGATATTAAATCTAAAACTTTTGGTTGGCCTTCAAAAAATGGAGAAATGAAGAAATATAAATATTGGTATGATTTTATTGTTGATTATGTTGACGAAATTATAGAAAAGGTGACTTCGTATAATATTTTTGAAAAAAACTATATTAATGATCTCAAAAAAATAATTTATAATAATAAAGAATTATTTAATGCGGATATTAAACCTTCTCTCGTTCATAATGATTTATGGGAGCCAAATATCATAATAAATAAAAATGAAAAAAATATTTGGGAAATTAGTGCTATTATTGATTCAGATAGGGTTTTTTACGGTCATAATGAATTTGAGTATGTGTTATGGAATATGAATAAGAGTTTTAAAAAAGGTTATCAAAACTCTTTAGATGAAAGCCTTCAAGGAAAGAAAAGAAAAATTTGTTATCAATTAATTACAGCTACATCGAATGCTTTTATTATAAAAATGCAACATAATAACATTGAAGGCTATAATTATTCTGTAAATTGGGGAAATGATTTACTAAAACTTTTTAATTCTCTTTAATAAAAAAGTCTGAAAACATGAGTAAACTTATTTAATTAAACAAATGAAATTTAGTGATTTGAAAAAAACTTATTAGCTAATTTTTGTAGGCTATTTTTATATACATTTTCATAATTTTTTTATTCTTGCATAAAAAAAGTTTCTCCAAATTTTTTAAGTCCATTTTTTTCATATAAATTAATGGCAGATTTATTATTTGTATCTACATACAGTCTAATTTTTATAGCCTTAAGCTCTTTTTTTAATTCTTTTGCTTTATCCATTAATATTTGTGCAAATCCATTGTTGCGATATTCTGGAGATACCCATAATTCATCAATAAAAAGAATTCCATTTTTCCATAGTCCTATTTTCGGCATATAAATTAAAGAAATCCAACCTATATATTTAGAATCTTTTTCTAATGCAAAAACATAAAGATTTTTATTTTGGAGATTTTTTTTATTTTCTTCAGATAAAAAAGTTTCTTCTGATGATGTTTTTTCACCTTTTTCTTTACCTTTTATTCTCCAGCAAACCATGTCATCAAACTTATTATAATTTTCTTGGGTTATTCGAACTATTTTAATATTCATATAAAATCTCCAAAATATAAAAAAATTTTAAATATATAGATTTATATTACTATTTGTTTTTAAGGTTGTCAAGCTTTTTATTTTTTTCAGATAATGCAAATTCTAATAATTTTTTATCAAATCCATTTTTATTAAAATTCTCTAAAATTTTATCGGTTCTATCAGTCAATTTTCTATTAAAATTAGTTTCAAGTTGTATTTCTAAAGGAACAACAGGAATTGAATAATTTTTAAAATTTATTTCTTTTATATATGCCCATATTTCAGAACCGCCTTCCCATATTCCAGACACATTATTTTTTGTGGAATAAAAATTTTCTGGAGCTTCTATATGAGCAACTTCAACTTTAAAATCTTCAATAAACCATCTTCCGAATGTCCAAACAAATTCTTTTGGGTTTGGAGGATCAAAATAAATAGGTAATTTTTTTGATGATTGCCACAAATTATTGTGAGGTTCATCCACATCACACTTTTCAACAAGAAATTCTGTTAGTAAATCAGCGAAATAAAAAACATCTTTTTTTGATTTTAAAAGAATATCGATATCTTTAGGAACAACAGATATTTTTTGTAATGCTGTGGCACAAGATCCAATAATAGCCCATTCAATATTTTTTGCTTTTAGTGGAAGATAAATTTTTTCTAAAAGACTTAATAAACATTTTTCCCAAGTATGCATAAAATAATCACCTCAATTTTTTAAGATATATTCAATTATATCAAATTTAAAAAAGGTGGTGCAGAAATGTAGGGTTTTAATATATTGAATAAAAATAATCTAGTTAGCTGAGAAATCAGTTAACTAGATTATTTTAAATTAAATTAATTTTTTTTAGAAAAGATTTTAAAGTCTTTTTATATCCAAGTTTTCCGAAAAAATTATCTAATGGAATTAAAAAAAGTCTTGTTCTAGATCCTTTATGTATCCAACCGTTATAATTAGGAATTTCAAAATCTTTTTTTGATTTAGATAATGTTACTTCAGCTATTGAAAAACCTTCTTCATCTTTCATTTTTGCTTTTACGGAACCATCATAATCAATAATTTTTGAATGTCCTTGTGATTTAAAATATGAAGGAGTTAAGAATTTTCCTAATAACCCTATCATATTATCAATATTTCCCAATTGATTTGAAAAAATTACAGGAACACCTAAAATTTTATTTAAAGTTGAGGGGAAATTTTCGATTTCTTTTTCAGCATTTAAGATATCTTCCTCTTTAATAATTTTACTTGTTTTGTATGGCGAAGGCCACGCATGAGGCATTATAAATATATCAATATCTTCATTTTTTATTTTTTTAATTATTTTTGTAAAATGATTATCAGCACAAATACAAACACCTATTTTACATAAACTGGAGTTTATAATGTGAGTACCAAAACCTCTTCTAAAAATGTAAGATTCAGCATTATCTTTTTCCGCCCTTCCTTCAATTTCTCCATAAGGATTTGAAACAACAAATGTATTTCTAAAATCTTTTTCAATAAACTCAATAATTCCTGCACCTAAGTAAATATTGAATTTTTTAGAAGTATTTTTAAGCCATTCTAAAGATGAAGAATTTATACCATAATCCCATATTTTAAAATTGGGGATATAACCTGTAGAAAACAATTCCGGAAGTATTACTAATTCTGCACCAGATTTAGTCGCTTTTTCAACGATAATTTCTGCTTGTAAATGATTTTTGTTTACATCCCCTAAAAAAGTTTTTGGTTGAACAACAGCTATTTTAATTTTTTTCATTTTAACCACCTCGCTATAAAATTTAAAAAGTCCTCATAACGAGGACTTTTATTGTATAAAAGCAAAATTATTCAAAATAATAATAATAATATAATAAATAATATCTTTTGATTTTACAACTCCTCGTCTTAGCTTTAGCACTGAACAACGTAGATTTTTTAAATCAGCTACGTTAAGCAGACCTTAATTCGGTCGAGCCTGTTATACCCATTGGCGTCTCTCGACGTTTTTGGGCAGTAGCCTGTGTTTGTTCAGGAGCCTCACCTAACAAATTGTATATTTTTATTAACTTTTTCATTTCACATTTATTCTAATTAAATTTAATTGCGTTTAAAATAAGAAACCATTACTTTTTAGTTAAGGCGAGGAGGTTTCGATTTTAAAAAAACGGTAAAAAGATAATTAAATATTTAATTGCTCTAAAATAATCGAAAATTTTGATTCTGTATATTTTTTTTGTAGGTTTAATACTTTAGAAAACTTGTAGTAAATTGGATTGAAATAAGTCACTTGCAAAAGTGGAATGCAAAGGGCTGCACCAGCATAAATTTAGTTAGTTGAAAGGAAAAACAATTTAATAATAACTGTTTTTTGCTTTTAATGTAGTGTAACAGCCACGCTGAACTGTGCGAGGCCACTGAAAAAGTCCGATTTTCAAATTTTTATATACAACATATAGATTGCACCAAACAAAAAACACATTATAAAGTATAGCAAAAAATCAAATTTTGACTTTTTCAGTGGTCTCGAACTGTGCACGGCGTTACAGCACAGGCAAAAACATTCATCTTTTGCGTTAAACAATGGTTCAACGATGGTTCAACGATTGCTCAACTACCGTTCAACTATCGTTTAACTACCGTTCCCAAGGAGGCACGGCGTTACAGCACATATGACAATGTTGATATTTTTATAGTTAGATTGGAAATAACACTAAAACAAGCATTTGTACTTAATTCCCCTCTTGAGGGGTGGCAACCGAAAGTTGACGGGGTGGACAGGTTTTTGTAAACGCATATAATAATGAAGTGGTAAACATTGAATAAAATAAACGCTCACAAGATCAACTTTTCTAAAAAACAAATTTCGCTCTTGTCAAAAAATACGGGAAATAGCAAACTCGCTACGCTCAGACATGCTATTTTCTTACGCATTTTTTGATTCGCTCAATTGTTTTTTATACGAAAATTCTCAATTGCTCGCTACTTTATTTTATCCATATTTACTGTCAAAGCATTATAATAAAAAACTGTCAAAAGGCTCATTTCTCTTTTCACTATTTAAACGCTTCTCCATTTAATCAACTTTTCCTTTCTGCTTTCAATTTTGAACTTTTAACCGTTATTAGATTTTTTTGGCTAATCTATTTTACATAGAATCGAGATTTTTTTAGCCATAGTTAATTTTAATTAAGCAACATTTATTAAAATAAATTAAGAAATAATAAAAAACAAAATTCTTGATTATTTAAAAAATATAAAGAAAAAACAGAATATAATTTTAATTAAGTTCAAAAATTAGTTGTTTTGAAGGTTTTAAAAAACAAATTAAAAGTGTATAATATAGATAGAATAACTTTGCCATCGTTGGCATAATTTTTTAAAAGCTTTTGCCATCGTTGGCAAAAAATAAAAGGGGTGAGGATTTTGAAGAAATTAGGTATTTTTTTACTTTTCATCATGTTAGTGACGGGTTTATTTGGACAGCAGGTTGTACTTAACTATTATTATAACGCTATAGACCGTTCAATTATTGAATTGTTTGAAGCACAAAATCCGGATATAAAAATAAATTTAGTTGAAATGCCGGAAAACACAAATCAAAAATTACAGCTTATTCAAACTATTTTATTTGCAAAAGATAGTTCTATGGATTTATTTGATGCAGATGTTACATGGGCTCCTATTTTTTCATCGGCAGGTTGGGTAGCGCCTTTATCTAAACACTTCAGTGATATTGAACTTGATGCTTATTTACCGGGGCCTTTAAATTCAGTTACATATAATGATGAAATATGGGGTATTCCCTACAGAACAGACGCAGGTATTCTTTATTACAGAAAAGACTTGCTTGAAAAATATAACAAACCTGTTCCTGAAACTTGGGAAGAACTTGTTGAAACTTCTAAATATATTATGGTGAGAGAACCTGGAATGAAAGGGTTAAGCGGTTCTTGGGCACAATTTGAAGGATTAACATGTAATCTTATGGAAATAGTATGGAGTTATGGCGGAGAGGTTTTAGATGAAAATGGTAAAGTTATAATTAACTCTAAAGAAACTCTTGAAGCTTTGAAAATGATGGATGATATGATAAGCAAACATAGAATTATGCCTGATGGTATTGTTAATTTTTATTCAGGAGATGCTAGAGCAGTTTTCTTTGCCGGTAATTCTGTATTTTTAAGAGATTGGCCTACAGGATGGTTAAATTCTCAAAACCCAAGCGTTTCTAAAATTGTAGGAAAAGTTGGGATTTCAGATCTCCCAAAAGGCGATCCTATGGGTAGAAGTTATTCAACTCTTGGTGGATGGCAAGTTATGGTTTCAGAATATTCAAAAAATAAAGAGGCTGCGATAAGATTTGCAAAATTTAGAGCAGGATTACAAGCACAAAAAATAGGAGCAGTTAATTTATCTCATATACCAGCTTTAAAGAGTCTTTATAGTGATTTAGATGTTTTAGCTAAAATGCCTTTCATTCAAGATATGTATCCTGCTTTTTATAGTGCATATCCAAGACCAAAATCACCTTATTATGCAGAAATATCGAATATACTTCAAACAGAAACTCAAATGATGTTTGTAGGAAGAAAGACACCAGAAAGAGCTTTGAGAGATATGGAATTTCAGATTAAAATGCTTTTAGGGCAGTTTTAAATTAATCGGGGTAATTTACCCCGATTTTATATAAAGAGGTGTTGAGATGAAATATAAAATGAATAAAAGAGAAAAAATGGGTTATATATTTTTGCTTCCTTCAATCGTTTTAATGTTGGCGTTTATTATTTATCCAGTAATAAATACTGTATATTTATCTTTTTTCAATTACAGAATACAAACACTTTCGATGGGTAAAACTTTTGTAGGATTAAACAATTATAGAATGGCTTTTAATGATCCTAATTTTTTAGATGCAATTTCTTTTACTCTTATTTTTACGGTTGTTGCAGTTACGCTTGAAACTATTATAGGGGTTATGTTTGCATTAATAATGAATAAAAAAATGCCGGGTCAGGGAATAATTAGAACGGCAGTTTTAATTCCTTGGGCTATACCCACTATAATTTCAGGTCTTATGTGGAAATTTATGTATTCAGAACAGTATGGGGTTATTAATTACATATTTCAAAAGCTTATGATTATTCAAGAGCCTATACCTTGGTTATCTGATGCTTTTTTAGCGGGTGTTGCGACTATAATTGCGGACGTTTGGAAAACAACTCCTTATATGTCGTTGTTGATTCTTTCGGGGTTACAGACTATTCCACAAAATTTATATGAAGCTTCTTCTATAGATGGAGCTACAAAAAGACAGCAATTTTTTAAAATTACTTTACCTTTATTAAAGCCGGTTCTTTCTGTTGCGATATTATTTAGAGTTATAGCAACTTTTAGAATATATGACCTTGTAGCGGCATTAACTAATGGAGGCCCTGCAAATGCAACTCAAAGTTTGACTTTATATACTATAAGAACATATTTTAATTTTGGAAATATTGGTTATGGTTCAACTCTTGCTACTATAACACTTCTTATTTCTTTATTAATAAGCTTGTTGTTTTTAAAATCTTTAAGAGCAAAATTGGAAAAGGTGTGATATTTTATGAAAAAACCAATAACAATTAAAAAAATCATTGTAACTATTTTATATATATTCTTTTTTGTTTTTTTTGTAGGCACAATCGTTTTTCCTTTTTTCTGGCAATTTTTAAATTCATTTAAAACACAGAGAGATTTATTTTCAATTCCTCTAAATTTTTGGCCTACTGAATTTACTTTAGATAATTACAGAGAAGTTTTTTCAAAACAACCTTTTTTAGATTATATAATAAATAGTTTTGTAATTGCTGGAATTAGTACAATTTTTTCAATAGTTATAGGAGCAATGGCGAGTTATTCTATTTCAAGAACTAGAATAAAGTTTAAAAAGATTTATCTTTTAATTCTTTTAAGTATTACACTTTTGCCGCCTATAACAATTGTTAATCCTGTTTATATGCTTATAAAAAATTTGAATTTACTCAATACTTTTTGGGGACTAGCTTTGGTAAATACTATTTTGACTTTGCCTACATCAGTGTGGTTTTTATCAGGTTTTTTTGAAACTATTCCTGTAGAGCTTGAGGAAAGTGCAATGATAGACGGTGCTACAGTTTTTCAGAGTTTTTATAAAATCATAATTCCTCTTGTTTCACCGGCTGTTTTCACAGTTAGTATTTTAGTTTTCATAGCTTCATGGAATCAATATTTATTTGCTCAAATATTAAATCCTTTAAGAATTAGAAGAACTATAACCGTTGGAATTACATTGTATCAAACCGATCATGTTATACCTTGGGGAACTTTATCTGCAGCATCTATAATAGTTACAGTTCCTTTGATAATTCTTGTTTTAATTCTTCAGAAAAAAATTATTTCTGGACTTTTGGATGGCGGGGTTAAAGGATGATAATAAATGACTATAATCCAGGGGGTTATACAAGAAAAGAGCTTAAAGGATATTTACAATATTTGAGATATGAATATGCAGAATTAAAAATAGATAAATCAAAGGGAAATAATTTGGTTTTTAGCTCTGAAATTGAAGAAATGTTTGAAAATGGTATAATTGATAAAAATCAAAAAAATTATTATATAATTAAAATAAGTGATTTTTTTAATGATTTTGAAAGTTTTGATAAATTTTCTGATGAAGAGATATATTATTCTTTTTCTAAATTTAAAGAAAATATATATTTGAAAGAAATGAAATCTTTTTTAATGAGTAAAAAAGCAGTTTTATTGGAAAAGGCAAAAAAAGAATGTGAAAAATTAAATGATATAAAAAAATTGATAAAAAAAATGATTCATTACGATACAGTTGAAGAAAATATAGTAATAAAAGATAAATTTTATGAAATTGAAAATCTTATCAAAGATATACATAATACGGATTCTCTGAATATAATTTTTGGTAATTATTTGCAAACACCTTTTTTAGAAAAATTTATTGAATATTTTAAAGACAAAAAAATAAAGTTATTTTTAAAAAATGAACGAGTATATGATGAACCTTTGTTTGATGAGTTTATTCAAAAAGATAATATAGTAAAAATAAAATATGTTTCTAAAAATGCAGGGATAAATATAAGAGAAATAGAAAGTGAAATAAAAAAAGGGTTGATTTTAGTTTTCGATGAAGTTTCACTAATTAATTTCAACGGATTAATGAATCAAGATTATTATGTTCTTTCAAAAATAAAAGATTTAAAAACACAGAGATATGTTGGGGTATATAATTTAAATACTAAAAAAGTGAATACGATTTTAAAGAAGATAAGAAAAAGTGGAAAAACAATTTTTTCAGGTGTTGAAAGAACCTATAATACAATATATCCTTTTAAAAAAGAAGGATATTATAATCAATATTCAGAAACTTTTGACTATAATAATTTTTCAGAAATTCAAGTCGATAATAATGAAAATATTTTTTTAACAAAAGAAAAGTTTGTTGAGCGAGTTATCCTGAATTATTTAAAAGAAAAAAAAGTTAATTATATAAATTCTTATTATTCATTAGAAAATTATGAGAAAACGAATTATATTCCAAATAAAGATTATGATGGAGTGCTTGTAAAAGGTATATATATTAAAGATGTTTCGAGTTATGAAATAACTCCTATAATAGCTCAAAACAAAAATAAAGATCTTATAAATATTAGAGAAGAAGTAGATAAAGATGGTTTTTATATAAATTTCCTTTATTTTGCAACTCCAAAAATAATAAGTTTGTATAACTCTTTTAGAAACGATAAAGAGCATTTAAAAGAAAAAGATTTTTATATAGACTATTTTTTTGACGGGAAAAATGAAACTTTTCCTTTATACAACAAAGGTGCTGTATTATTTACTAAGGATAATAAAATTGAATTTGAAAGAATTAAAGCTGAATCAGGAGAAATTTCAATAGGCGGATATCGTATAAATTTCGATAAAAAAAATATAAATAATGAAAAAGCATCAGTAAATATAATAACACCGTTATCAGCAGAAAAAAACGAACAGAAATTCAGATATTATACATTAAAAAAAGGGAAAGATAGATTCAACATAGTTATTGCAAATAATAAAATAGTAACAATAAAATTTTCAACAGTTCAAATCCCCTCTTTAGGATTTGTTATTTCTTTAAATAAAGAAGAATTCAAAAAGTTTTCAAAAATAGTAACACTAAAAAAAACTAAAGAGTATTATGAGCCTTTAGAATCATTTCAAATAAACATAAAAATAAACAGAGATAAAAATTATAAGTATATTTATGGTGGAGGAACACTGCTTTTTAAAAATGGTGTAAATCTTGTTGAAAATGAAGAAAAAACTTTAAAAAATTTTGAAGAAGAAGGATGGTATAATCCTCTTTCAATGCAAACACAAGAAACACAAGTTCAAGAATGGGTGAGAGGGCCACGAGCCATTATAGGGAATGATGATAAAAATGGATTTTTTGTATTGACTTTTTCTGGAAGAACGAAAGAAAGTAAAGGCGTGAGATTTGACGAAATAATTAAAATTACAGAAAAAGAAATTAAAAATATAAAAAACATAATGAATCTTGATGGGGGCGCATCAGTTTGTTTTGGTCTAATGTATAAAAAAGAGTTTTTTGAAGTGTCTTATCCATGTACTTCGAATTATACTTCTGCAGGAATGGTGAGACCTGTAAATTCAATGTTATTAATAAGAAAGTAAGGTGAAAATTATGAAAAACACAAAACTCACGATAAAAGATATTTCAGAAATGACAGGCTTTTCTATAAGGACTGTATCAAGAGTTATAAATAATGATGATAATGTAAAAAAAGAAACTCGAGAAATAATTGAAAAAACTTTGGGAGAAACAGGTTTTCAGACTAATATATTTGCAAAGAATTTAAGAAAAAAATCTATGAATAACATAATGGTTGTTATTGAAAAACAAAAAAATACATATCCTGGACAATGGTACAACATATTATTTCAAAAGATAATTGATAGATTGTCTGAATTTAATTACAATATTTTTTTGACAGAGTATATTCCAGAACAAAAAGAACCGTTAAATGGAATACAATTTTTAAAATCAGGTTTTGTAGATGGAGCTATATTATTTAATATCAAAGAAAAAGATAAAAAAATTAAATTGTTTAAAGAGGCTTCAATACCTTTTGTGACTATTGAAAAAGATAAAAAAGCTGATAATCCATATGTATGTACAGATAATTTTTTTGGGATTTATAGAGCGGTAGAACATCTTGTAAATACAGGAATAAAAGATATAAAAATGCTTATAGGTAATTTAGGATATACTTTAAATAATGAAAGAAAAAATGGTTTCATTAAAGCATTTGAAGATTATAATTTAAAATTCGATGCTTCAAATATAATTTCAGATATAAGAACATTTAAGGATACTTACGAATATTGTAAGAATACAGAAAAACTACCTGAAGCTCTTATAATATCAGGAGATGAAAAAGCTTTTGGGGCTATAAAAGCTTTACATGAAAGAAGAATAAAAATACCTGAAGAAATATCAATAATAGGGTACGATAACATTCCTTTGTCTGAATTTACAACTCCAGCGTTGACTACTATTGAACAACCAGCAGATGAAATTGCTCATACTGCAGCAGATATTTTAATCAATCTTATAAGAAAAGAAAAAGTACAAACACAAGTAACTTTACCTGTTAAATTAATAAAAAGAGAAACCACGAGGTGATTTTATGAAATATGCAATGGTTATAAATATATATTTTACTACAAAAGAAAATGAAAAACATCCTTTTGACCATCCGACTCCGTTAGATAAATATGAAGAATTAAACACTTTTGAAGAAACGTTGAAAAGTATAAATGAAATGAATGAAGTGAAAGATGAAGTTCTTACACTGTATATTTTTGCAGCAGCTTCAGGAGAAATTACGGAGAAAGATAAAATTATAAGAAAAAAAGTAGAACAATCGTTAAGTAAATCTAAATACAATTGGAAATTGTATACAAATTCGGATATAGAAGAATATAAAAATAAATATAATTCTAATTTTTTTAGCATGAAAGGTTATCCCGAAATAAGAAATCAAGGGTTTATAATACCTCTTATGAATAAAGAAGATGTTATTATTCAAATTGATGATGATGAACTTTTGCGACCAGAATATTTTGAAACTTTTGTTGATTTAATTAAATGTAATTCAGATAAATTTTTGATTACAGCACCATATGAAAAAAATGGAACTGTTAGAATATTGGGTGAAGATCCGGTGAAATCATGGAAAAAATTTTCGGCAATGGATTTAGATATAGTTAAATTATCTAAAGATAACACTTTAAAAGAAACAACATTCGGTTTTGGTGGCAATATGGTAATTAGAAGAGAATTTGCTGAAAAGATGTTCTATCCTTTAGATGTTCCCAGAGGTGAAGATTTTTCACTTCTTCTTGCTTCAAGACTTATTTATGAAAATGGAAATGAATATGCAGGAATTAAAGAAAAAGATGGAAGATATAAAACGTATTATATTCCGGATAAAAAAGTTACTATAATACATAAACCTCCCGTTGAAGCAAAAAAAGATATTTTATATTATATAGAAAAAAATTTTAAAAGGTTTATAATGGAATGGAATATGTTTAAAAATCAGGATAAACTAAAAATAAATGATTTAAAAGAGCTTTCGAACTATCTTTATTATATGATAGGATATGAAGATATAAAAGAATATACGAAAATTGTTATGAATGAAGTTAAAGAAAAATATCCAAATTCTGAAACGCTTGAAAAAGAATTGTTAGATTTTGCAGATTTATGGACAAAAGAAAATAATAGATTTGAAGATTATAAAAAACTTCAAAAAGAATATATTGATTTAATAAATAAAATAGTTGGCTAATTTAGCCAACTATTTTATTAGATTGATAAGGTAAATATTTTAATTATCGTATTTTTTTACTAAATCATCAAATAAATTAATTCTTATATTTTTAATTTCATCCCATATTTTTTGAGCAAGAACAGGATTTTCTGTAACAAATTTATGCGATAACATTAAATAATAAGGTTTACTCATAAAAGGAATAGGTAATTTTATAATTGAAGAATATTTTTCGTTATTATTTATAATATCATCAGCAGTAACATCTTGAAGAGCAACCGCACTGATTCTTCCTGCGAGAAGTTTATCCAAATTATTAAATGTACTATGAGCTTCTTCTACAGGAATATTCATGCTTTTTAAGTCATTTACAACAGAATACCCTAAAGGAGCTCCAATATTTCCTGTCAAATTTTCAAAATTCGAACCATTCCAAGTAAGTTTTGAATCATTTAAAACATAAAAAGAATATGTTATAGTAGTAATTCTTCTATCTACATCTATTTCTCCATCATGAGAATTATCTACTGTAGGATACCATCCAATAGCTAATCTTGCCAAACTATAACTTGCGTTGAAAATTCCAGCAACTGTATTTTGTGATAATTCAAATAAACATCTTTGCCATGGGCATCTTATCAAATTTATTTTTAATTCTGGAATTCTTTCTTCAAGTAATTTTACCATTTCGACAGCAACACCAGGATTTTGAGGTAAAACTTGAGAAGTATTTCCCATGTAATAAGGTGGTTGTTCTTTGTCTTCATAAGCGATTGTTATTTCTATAATGTTAGCATTTGCGATTAAAAAAGAAAATAAAACGATAAATAATAATAAATTTCTTTTCATAATAATCACCTCTGGGAATTTATATTAAAATTATATCACAAATTAATAAAAAGAATAAATGTCGTAATATTAAATTTTATTTTAATTGATAAAATAAGATGTAATTTTAAATAATAAACAGGAGGGATATATTTGAAAAGCATTTTGGGTTTTATTAAAGTTTATTTTATTATATCGTTGGGAACATTTATAAATGCAATTGGATGGACAGCATTTATAATACCCCATAAGGTTGTAGGTGGCGGATTAAGTGGATTAAGTGCACTTATAAATTTTAGTACAGGTTTTCCGATAGGGCTTGGATATCTTATAATGAATTTTTTTATGATTATACTTGCGATAAAATTTATCGGTGCACAATTTGGATTAAAAACTATTTATGGGATTTTATCGTCTTCTTTGATGATTAGTATATTTGAGAATATTTTTAAAGAATCTGTTGTACATGATGAATTTATGGCGATAATTCTTGGTGGGGCTTTGATAGGAGCGGGTCTTGGAGTTGTTTTTTCGCAAGGAGCTACTACAGGCGGAACTGATATTATCGTTTCAATAATAATGAAATATAAAGATATAAGCCCAGGAAAGCTATTGTTATTGATAGATATAATAATAATTTCAAGCTCTTATTTAATTTTTGGATCAATTGAAAAAATAATTTACGGGGTAGTATCTATGGCAGTAGCATCATATGCTTTAGATATTTTACTTGAAGGGAATAAACAGTCTGTTCATTATTTTATTTTTTCAGAAAAATATGAAAAAATTGCTCAAAGAATAACTTGCGATCTTTCAAGAGGTGTTACACTATTGAAAGGAATAGGTTGGTATACTAAAAGCGAAAAAAATGTTCTTATGGTTATCGTAAGAAAAAATGAAATGCCTTTTGTTATGAAAATAATTCATGAAGAAGATCCTAAGGCATTTATTTCTCTTGGAAATGTTATGGGGATTTATGGTAAAGGTTTTGAAACTATTAGAGCAAAAAAATAACAGATTTTTAAGAGAAAAAAATATCTTTTCTATAAAAAGTTTTGTAAAAAAACATAAATATTCCTGCAAAAAATATTTGTAAATAATAAGTAGCAAATCGCCAAGCAAAAATAGATGCAAGTATTTTATTACCATAACCAAGCATTTCACCAAATAACAATGTATAAGTTGTTTCAATGCTTCCGCTACCTCCGGGAGTTGGGATATAAAAAATCACCATATTTAATAAAGTCATACCCCCAAAAATTTCAAGAAAAAAGTTGGAATTATGATGATCTCTTATTAATAGTATGTGTATCATATAATATAGGGCAAGAGCTTGAAATACTATAGTTATTAGTCCTAAAAATATGTCTATCAACATTATATGAAATTTTTCACTCCACAAAAATTTTATGCTATTTTTTAGTCCGTAAGACCATGTATAAAATTTTGAACTTAATTTATTATTTTTTATAATATTTTTTTTCTCAAAAAATAATATTATATCTGCAATAAAGTTAGAATTAAAAAAAACAAAAATAATAAGTAAAGTGATTATAATTGAAGCAAATAAACCAGCTTTTATAAGGCTTATACTAAATGAACTGTTTGATAAAGCTTTAACTATATGTTTATAAGAAGCGAAAGAGACTATAAGATTTGTAATCATTATTACTATAAATCTTGATACAACAATATTAGTAGCATTTCCTGTACTAAAACCCATTTTTTTTAAATGATATATTTGATAAGGTTGTCCACCTGCCGCAAAAGGAGTAACTGCAGAAAAAAAATAACCTGATATATTGTTATTTAAAGCGTCTATAAAATTTATATGACCTTCAAAATTTTTAGAGACAATTAGAAGTCTAATTGAGTCGACTAAATAACCGCATAAAAATAAAAGGAAAGAAGCAAAAATATATTGAATCTTTATTTTGCTTATAATAGAAATAATATTTATTTCATTTACTTTTAATATTACACCAAACACTCCAAAACTGATTAATAAAGACAAAAATATTCTTATTAAATTTTTGTTTATGACGACACCTCATTATTATAAAATTTTCAAATAAATTATAGCATATATCTGCTTTAAAATAAATAAAAGTCTGATAAAATTGATATAAAAAGAATTAAATGGAATATAATAGAATTAAATGAAAAATCCGAATAACTACTTATTCGGATTTTTTAAGTTCTTTTATACCTGTTTCATATATATTAGCTAATTTATTAAAAGCTTTTTCATCATTATATTCAGAAAAAAGTTCGTAAGATTTTTCAGAATAATTAATATATTGTTCATTATTATTGCGTAATTCTTCAAAAATATTTTTAAATTCATCGTTGTTATTTCCTGATAGATAATAAGGATTGAAAATATCTTTATACACTTCTAAATTTCTTAATACGATAGGAAGACCACTTCCAGCGGCTTCAATAATAACTAGTCCAAAAGTTTCATGAGTTGAAGGTAAAAAGAAAACATCTGACATTCTATAATAATCTATAATTTTTGATCTATCAATAGTTCCTGTAAAAGTAAGGTTTTCAGGGGCATTTTCTATTAGTTTCTGCATTTTATTTGAACCTTCAGTCATTTTCTTAAAAGGCATTCCACCAACCCATATAAATTTATAATCAGGCATTTTTTTTGCTAAAGCATAAAAATCTTGAACGCCTTTTCTCGGTTGAACTTGCCCTGATCCTAAAATAATAAAATCATTTGAATTATATCCATATTGCTTTCTTAATAGATCTTTAAACTCATTTTTTTTCTCTTTTTCAGTGTAAAACATATCTTTTCTTACAAAATTTCTAAATACTAAAATTTTTTCAGGTTTCAGTTTTAAATCTTTTATAAGTTCGTTTTTTGTTTCTTCGCTTACAGCTAAAACTTTATGAGATAAGTTATAAATAGTTCTAATATAACCTTTTGAAAAAGGAACCCACAAACGACTAAATTTGAAACTCCCTATTAAAGAATTTGGAACAACGTGAGCAGAAGTAACACAAAAAGATTTTCTTTTATTTAATAATAATGAAAAAAAACTTTGAAAATTAAGCGTATGAACATGAAGTATATCGAAATTTCCAGTAAGTTTATTTTCAAATCGTTCATAATTACTATACTTTTCTAAAATAAATTTATGATCTTCTGTAGCAGAACACACACCTTGACCCGGATATTTTTCAGCAATGGATAAAATATTAATTTTAATATTCAACGACAACATCTTCCTTTCTAATAATTTAAAATAAATAACTCTAATAGATATATAACATTTAAATGTTAATTATTTATTAAAAATAAATAATTCTATTATAAAAAATAAAAATATCTTATAATTAAATAGATCGAAGATATTGTTAATCCTATAATGCTAACAATAATTCCTTTTTTTATAAAATTTGAAAAAGAAAGAACTCCTTTAAAATTAGATTCAATCATTCCAGAAACAACAACATTAGATATAGAAGCGTTTATAGTGAAATTAGCCCCAAAACCTGAGCCAAGAACTAAAGCCCACCAAAGTTCATTAGGAAATGGAAAAGTTTCTGAAATAACTAAAATTGAAGGAATCATTAAAGTAGTTATAGGTATAGCTCCTATAATAGAAGAAAAAATCCCTGAAAACCATAAAACTATTAATATTAACCCTATAGAAGAAGATGTAATTGAAGAAATATTTTCTGTAAAAAAATAAATAATTTCAGTTTTTTCTAAAGCTTTTATTATGGTAAAAAAACCAAAAAAGAAAAAAAGTGTATCCCACTCTATATTTATTGCGACTTGTTTAAAATTTTTTTTAGAAATTAAAATGGTAACAGCGCCTCCAGCCAAAGCAATTAAAGAAGACTCAACTCCAATTTGCTTATAAAAAACAATGCCTAAAACAACTATAAATAATATAACAAGACATTGTTTAAGTAATTTTTCATCTGTTATAGCTTTTCTTGGCTGAATTTTAAGTAAAGAATGAAATCTTTCTGGATTAACTTTTCTAATTTCTTTTTCACTAATAATAAAATAAATAATTATTAAAGATAAAGAAATAAATACAGGAATAAAAATATTTGAAGTAAACTCAATAAAACCTTTTTGAGTTATGCTGCTTATTAATAAATTTGGATAATCACCAATGATAGTGAAAATTCCACCAATATTTGCAGCATAAATTATTGGGAAAATAAATAAACTTGGATTAATACGAGCTTCACGGCAAATAAGAATAACAACGGGAGTGAATAAAAGCAAGGTTGTAACGTTATCTAAAAATGTAGATAAAAAAGCTATAGTAATAATAGTTGAAATAAATATTTTTAAGAAACTACCTTTAGATTTTATAACAAGGTAACCAGCAATTGCTTGAAAAACACCCGTTTGTTTCATTGTAGATTCTATAATCATTTTTCCAAAAAGGACGCCTAACATATTAAAGTCAACGAAATAACTAATATTTCTAATAGTCATATTTTCATGTCTTAAAATTATTAAAGTCAAAATCCCCATAGAAAAAGCGGCTACTGAGTTTTTAGATTTTCCTGTTATAATAAGATAATATGTAAAAAAGAATATTATTAAAATAATTACTCTTGAAATCATAAAACACCTCAATAATTTTAAAAAAAATAGTATATTTTAGGTTCTCTGTAAATTTTTGTGGGGTGCGACATGAAGTCGTAATATAGATTGCTTGAATAAAGCTACTTCTTCCATTTGGGGTATTCCTATTTCTGCATGCATTAGGAGTAATTCTTTTGTATGAAGCCAGAAAGACAATATGGGAAACAGATAAACCAAATATCTGTGTACTGTTAGGAAAAGATGCCTATGGTTAACATATGTGAATCGTTGTAAGAGTCGTAAAGTTTAAAAAGCGAAATTTGGTTGATACGCTTTGCCCAAAAGGGAAAGGAATTAGGCATCAATAGCTCCCACAATATTGGTGAAAATGGACAAATAATTCCCGGCTTAGAGACGAAACCTAAGGGTAATCATATTATCTATACTACGGAACATGGTAAGCCCTATGAATTCTCTTCGAGTAGGTTAACCGTAAGGTTAATACAATATTCAGAGGGTATAGGATACAGGAAAAAGCTAATGGCATTATGTAATGT
>Ga0334888_1000945_pt1 | contig 41593 bp, 56 predicted proteins | sample GraSluR1_MG_FD_207227 | JGI IMG/M metagenome (GOLD analysis project Ga0334888, IMG submission 207227) | Sludge microbial communities from methane-producing bioreactor in Wageningen University, Netherlands - Granular Sludge_3_08-R1 | ecosystem: Engineered > Bioreactor > Anaerobic > Unclassified ...
CCACACCGCATTGATCTGTTCCATATCACCAAGACGGGGGAAATAATCTTCAACCGGTTTTTCGTTCACAATGAACAGGCCTTTCCCGCTCATGACGCGCACACGGGCTGTGCTGCTCTTGCGACGACCAATACCTTCATAATATTGTAATGCCATTTACATTCGCTCCTTTTATGCCACGGGTTTCGGGTTCTGTGCTTCGTGTGGATGTTCTGCACCGCCATATACACGCAGGTTCGTCAAAAGTTTGCGTCCCAGCTTGTTATGCGGCAGCATGCCCCAAACCGCTTTTTCTATCACGCGTTCCGGATGGGTTTCCATCATTCTTGCCAGAGAAGTTTCTTTGATGCCACCTGGATAACCGCTGTGCTGAAAATACTTCTTATTGACAAGACGCTTTTCGGTGAAATTCAATTTGCTGGCATTAATGACCACCACATGATCGCCCAGTTCAACCCCGGGGGTAAAAACCGGTTTGTGCTTGCCTAATAAATAAGCAGCGATTTGTGTCGCCAATCTACCTAAACTTTGTCCTTCGGCATCCACCAGAAGCCAATCGATTTCTGGCATTTCGCTGCCTTTGGGGTAATAAGTTTTCTGAACCATTACCTACCTCACTCAATTTAATCCAATCATAATATCTGTTGTTAACAATCTACTGACTTCCGATGCTTTCGTACCGCGCCGATTCATAATCGACATTGACCAGGCACAATCCTTTGGCAGGAGCCAGACCGCCCGGCAGAGCAACCCGCAGGTCGATCCCTTGCTGAAAATTCTCCCAACCAAGCCGTTGTCTTGCCACGTTCACCTGTAAAAACACTACCCGCCTTACCATGTGATATAGAAAGGCATTGGCTGTAATTGTGAATTTATAGGCATTTTCCAGCGGCCTCTTCCATTCAGCGCAATAGATGGTCCTCATGGTCGAACTTCCTTTTTTGGGCGGTGACCCAAACGCGGCGCAATCGTAAGTACCGATCAGGTGCTTGGCTGCCTGGTGCAGAAGTGATTCATCCAACTCACTGTCCAATCGCCAGACGTATCGATCTCTCAACGGGTGTGGGAATTGATCGATCACGATCTGGTACTGGTAGGTGCGCCGATGAGCGTGGAACCGCGGGTGAAAATCAGCCGAAACCGCCTTTACATCTCGCACCGCCACATCTTGCGGCAGACGTGCGTTCAAAGCCTGCGCCAACGCTTGCGCTGAATGACGCCAGGCCAGATCTACCGCGATCACCTGTCCACTGGCATGCACACCGGTATCGGTCCTGCCAGCACTCAGTATGGATTCCCCCCCCCACCCGAGGGTGCGCAGAGCATCTTCCACCACCAGTTGCACTGTACGGTTTTTCATCCCCTGGCGTTGATAGCCAAGGAATTCTGTCCCATCATAAGCCAGTATAATTTGGTAACGTTCCATCGTTGTCCGGTTCAATCACCGGAGCGGAATAGTTTCTGCTGAAAGCAGACTTTATTCCTCAACCAACTCCAATAAGACCATTTCGGCCGCATCACCCTGACGAGGGCCCAGCTTGAACATACGTGTATAACCGCCGTTCCGCTCTTTATAACGCGGTGAAATGTCATCAAACAATTTTTTCACAATTTCCGGATGACCGCCCAATTTTTTAGCAGCCAGACGACGCGCATTGACTTTGTCAACATCGCTGCCATCCATGCTATTGCGTGCAAGGGTGATTAGCTTCTCAGCTTCTCCGCGGATTGCTTCCGCTTTGGCACGGGTGGTCTTAATCCGTTCATGCTCATATAGTTGCGCGATCAACGTGCGCCGCAGCATTTTTCGGTTATCGCTGCTCCGATTTAATTTTTTTCCGGCAACCTGGTGTCGCATTGTAATTACTCCGTATCGTTTTCATCGTCGGAAGGCAGATATCCTTTTTCCTGCATCTTGCCTACCAATTCGTCTAAACTCTTCTCGCCAAAGTTGCGGATCGACATCACCGCATCCTCGCCTTTTTCCAACAGATCCAGCACATCACCCACTGTGGTGATACCTGTGCGCTTCAAAGAGTTGAATACACGCACAGAAAGATCAAGATTCTCGATGGGGGTCTCCACCGCTTCAGAAGAGAGTGAAGAAACACTCTCTTCCACCTCCACCGGCATCATCAAGGTCTCTTCACTGATCCCTGAAATGTAGCGCAGATGTTCAATGATGATCTGTGAGGCAGTGCTCAGTGCCGCTTCCGGCGCAATGGTGCCATCGGTCCAAATTTCAAGGACCAGACGGTCATAATTGGTATCTTGTCCAACACGCGCAGAGCTAACCGACCAATTGACGCGTTTCACCGGGCTGAAAATAGCATCTACCGGCAAATCACCGATCGGCAAGCGCCCATTGCGTTCATTGGCGGATGAATATCCGCGGCCGGCTTCCACCGTAAACTCGATCTCAATATCGGTCGGTTGATCCACCGTGAACAAATATAGATCCGGATTCTGCAGGTCAACTTCGGGAGGAAATTGAATATCAGCCGCCGTCACTTCTCCTTCACCATGCACCGCAAGGTGCATGTGGGCGATCGCGACATCATGCAGCTTAATGCGCAGTTTCTTCACCTGCAGCATCACCTGGATAACATCCTCACGCACACCGGGGATATCACTGAACTCATGCAAAACGTCACTGACGCGTATGGCAGTCACTGCCGCACCATCTAAGGAGGAAAGGAGGACCCGACGCAGAGTATTCCCCAACGTGGTACCATAGCCCTTTTCAAGCGGACTGATGATAAATTTGCCATAATTACGGGCTTCCGCCTCGCGCTCAACTTTTGGTGTCACCATATTACTTAAAGCTGTCACGGTTTTTCCCTTCCTTTGCCATCTATCGCTTAGCGTGAATAGTACTCAACAACCAGCTGTTCGTTGAGGTTTCCGTCAATTTCTGACCGTTCTGGCAACCGCAGCATTCTGCCGCTAAATTTATCCAGATCACGTTCCAGCCAGGGAGCGCAGGTGCGCTGAGCGGCTTCCTCAACAAATGTTTTGAAGTACTCTGTTTTGCGTGACTCTTCACGCACCACAATCACATCATTGGGGGTCATCAACATCGAAGGGACATCTGTGCGGCGGCCGTTTACTATGAAATGGCCGTGCGTCACCAGTTGCCGTGCGGCATTGCGGTTCGGCGCAAAGCCCAACCGATAGACCACATTATCAAAACGTGACTCCAGTGTTTGCAGCAGGTTCAAGCCGGTCAAGCCGGTGCGTTTGCGCGCCAAATCAAAGTAGCGGCGGAATTGTTTTTCCAACACACCATACACACGGCGCACTTTCTGCTTTGCGCGCAGTTGCCGTGAATAGTCTGATTCACGCCCGCGGCGCATCATTTTACCGTGTTCACCCGGGGCGTAGGCACGGCGTTCCATCGCACATTTTGCGGTGTAGCAGCGTTCGCCCTTCAAAAATAATTTTTCGCCTTCTCGCCGGCACAACTTGCATGCCGGACCAGTATATCTCGCCATATTACCTATTACCTCTTTATTACTAAATACGTCGTTTTTTGGGAGGGCGGCAGCCGTTGTGCGGAACAGGTGTTACATCCGCAATGGCGCGCACTTTAATTCCCAAACCTTGGATCGCACGAATGGCGGCTTCTCGGCCAGGACCAGGTCCCTTCACGATCACATCCACTTCCTGAATGCCCATTTGCATGGCATCTTTCATCGTCTGCTCAGCAGCCAGGCGGGCGGCAAAAGGTGTACTTTTGCGTGAACCTTTGAAACCAGCTGAACCAGCACTGCCCCAACACACCGTATTCCCCTGAAAATCAGTCACGGTAATAATGGTGTTGTTGAACGAGGCATACACATGCACCTGTGCAGATGACAGTGATCGTTTTACTTTTCGTGCAGAACCGCGACGTGCGGAACGTACATTTTGAGCCATAATACCTCTTTATTTCTTACTCTTAGATCAATCTCGCTACCTGATATCTGTCAGCGCAGTTTATTTCTTGGTTGCGCCACGGCGGCGTCCGCGACCTGCCACGGTCTTTTTGGGGCCTTTGCGGGTGCGCGCGTTGGTTTTAGTGCGTTGACCATGCACCGGCAGATTGCGCCGGTGGCGCATGCCGCGGTAACAGCCAATTTCAACCAGCCGCTTGATATTCAACTGAACTTCGCGGCGAAGATCACCCTCAACTGTGTAGTTGGCGGCGATAAATTCACGCATCGCGTTTTCTTCCGCGTCAGTCAGGTCATCTGTGCGCGTATCGGGATTAACACCAGTGCTTGCGAGAATTTCGTGTGCATGGGTTGGCCCGATGCCATAGATATAGGTAAGCGCAACTTCAATACGTTTGTTTCTTGGTAAATCTACACCTTCAATACGTGCCATAGGTCAATTACCCTTGTCGTTGTTTATGATTTTTATTTTCGCAGATGACATACAAAACACCTCGACGTTTGACGATCTTGCATTTTGCACAGCGTTTGCGAATGGAGGATGACACTTTCATTCTAAACTCCTATCATCAAACCTGAAATAACTAAAAAGTACGGATAAGCCCAAACACATGATTATAATACACCTTCCCTGAGATGTCCAGTGATCTGCGCTGGACTGGTTTCATCCGCCAGCTTGGTCAAAATCAAAGGTTCACTCTCAGTTACAGCCACACTATGTTCGAAATGAGCCGTCAAGGATCCATCCAGTGAGACCACCGTCCACTGATCATCGTTGGTGACCGTGTGGGGCGTGCCCACCAGCACCATTGGTTCCAGCGCAATGGTCATCCCCGGCCGCAGCTTCATGCCCTGGCCTTCGACGCCAAAATTCGGCACCTGGGGACCCTCGTGCATACTGCGCCCTACGCCATGTCCTGTATAAATGCGAGTCACATGAAAGCCATTGGATTCAACGACTTTCTGAATGGCAGCCGACACATCTCCCGTTCGATTTCCTGGCACCATTTTGGAGATGCCCGCATACAAAGCCTGTTCGGTGATATCCAGGAGTTTTTCAGCAAGCGGGGAAAGATCCCCAACACCACAGGTAAATGCTGAATCACCGACATAGCCCTCGTAAACGGTCCCGCAATCTATTGAGACAATATCACCGCTCCGAAGTTTTCGCTGTTTCCCCGGTATGCCATGTACCAACTCTTCATTGATACACACTGTAATTGAGGAAGGATAGGGAGGCAAGCCCCCCGGAGCATAGTTTTTGAATGGCGAGTATACACCATACTTCTTATGAACTTCGTCTACCGCCGCCTCAAGGTCGGCGGTAGAGATACCTGGTCGCACAATCGCATGCGCGGCAGCCAGCGCTTCTGCATTGATCCGACCAGCGATACGCATCGCGGCCAGATCAGAAGCACTTTTTAAGCTGATTTGTCGACCAAAACCAATCATTCTACAATCCTTTACATCCGCGCTTTAATCGCGCGCAGCAGGTCTGCTGAGACCTGATCAATATCCTGCGTGCCATCAACTTCCACCAAAAGATGTTGATTTTGGTAGAAATCGATCAATGGTGCAGTATTTTCCATATACACATCAATGCGGTTTTTCACCGTGGCTGGCTTATCATCTTCACGCTGCACCAGGGCTGCTCCATCATGGTCGCAAATGCCTGCCACTTTGGGCGGCTTCGAAACCGGGTGATAGGGCGTGCTGCACACCGGGCAGGTCCAGCGGCCACTCAGCCGTTCAACCAACACCGGGGCTGGCACAGCGATATAGGGAACACACAGAACTTTCCCACCAATGTCTTCCAGCATGGCTGCCAGTGCCTGTGCCTGATCAGGCGTGCGCGGATAGCCATCCAGCAAAGCCCCGCCTTCACGCGTGTCTTCACGGCTGATGCGGTCACGCACCATTTCATTGGTGACATCATCTGGCACCAACTCACCTTTGGCCATATAACCTTTCGCCAGCAAACCTAACTCGGTTTCGTTGCGCAGGTTCTCTCGGAAGATATCGCCGGTTGAAATATGCACAAGATTCAGATTTTCAGACAAGATCTCTGCCTGGGTGCCTTTGCCTGCGCCTGGAGGGCCTAATAAAACGATGAAATTTGCCATGTTTTTTACCTTTCTCCGCTAACGCGCAATCAAATGGTCATCATAACCATGCAGTTTGAGCTCAGTCTCAATGATATTGAAGGTATCGCGCACAGTACCCACCACGATCAACAGACCTGAGGAAGATACCAGCAGCATACTCTGGTTAGCAATCGGCAGAATGGCGGTAACAATATAAGGAAGCACGGCCACAAAGCCCAGGAACAAAGCCCCCGGCAGCGTGATGCGATTTTGCACCTTGCTCAAATACTTTTGCGTAGGCGCTCCACGCGATACCCCAGGTATCTGAGCACCCTGTTTCTTAAGATTATCACCATATGCCTGCTGCTCGAACAAAATGGTGGTATAGAAGAAAGTAAAGCCCACCACCAGTAAGAAAAACACCAGGATATACCAGATATTGGTGCCTCCAAACACATCATAAATGGTTTGCGCAAAATTACTCAGCCAGGCAGCCTGGGAGCCGATGAAATAGCTGGCAAGAATCGCTGGAAAACTCAGCAATGTCTGCGCGAAGATCAACGGGATCATGCCCGCCATGTTCACACGCAACGGAATATGGCTGCGAACCGGCATCGACATGCGCGTACCCACCCGCCTTCCGGGGAATAATACCGGCACCTTGCGCTGGCCTTCCTGCACATACACCACCGCGAAGGTAGTCACTGCCAGGATCGCCAGGATAACGATCAAAAGCCACCACCAGCCATCAGACTGGATTAACTGCGCCAGGTTCACCGGGATGCGTGAAACCACACCAGAGAGAATGATCAATGAAAGGCCCTGATTGGGAATACCGAATTCAGAGATCAACTGGCCAATCCAGATCCCCAACATCGTGCCGGCGATCATACTGATCACCGTCGCCACAATCGGCAAGCCGAAGCCCTCCGATGTTAAGATAGGCACACCAAACATGGTGTTAAAGATGTTGATCTGGCCCACTGCTGAAAGCAACGCCATCGGCACCGTCAGGAGCATGGTCCATTTTTCCATGAACTTCTGCCCCCCCTCCTTCATCTTCTCCTCAAGCGCCGGAATAATGGGCATGAGCAGTTGCAGGATAATCTGGGCGGTAATGTAAGGATAGACACCCATCGCCAACACAGAGAAGTTTGAAACGGCACCGCCAGACAGCAAATCCAGCAGGTTCACCAAGTTGCCGCTGGCACCGCCCGTGGCAACTACTTGTTGAAACACCGAACGGTCAATCCCGGGCACCGGCACATTCGCCGCAAAACGGTAAATGACCAACAACAACAATGTGATTAACAACTTCTTGCGAATATCCTCTGATTTCCACAGGAATCGCCATGCTGATTTCTTCATGCTCAGGGGTCCCTTCGTTCTTTCCTATCCAATGTCAGTCAAGCAGCTCGATCGAACCGCCGGCAGCTTCAATTTTTGCTTTCGCACTTTTCGAAACCCGGTGCACTTTGACCTTCAACGGAATCTCAATTTCTCCCTGACCGAGAATAACCACTGGATCCTTTTTGCGACCCAGCATATTGCGCTCGATCATGGTTTCTGGTGTCACCTCCTCGTTCGCTTCAAAGCAGCGTACAAGGTCGTCGAGGTTGAACTCGTTGTATTCAACCTGGTTTGGATTCCGGAATCCTTCACCACGTTTGAATGGCAGACGCCGGTAGAAAGGCAGGTTACCGCCCTGATGATAAAGCTTACCGCCCCATCCAGCGCGAGATTTTTGTCCTTTGGTGCCGCGGCCTGCGGTTTTACCCTGGCCAGCAGCGTTGCCACGCCCAACTCGCTTTTTACGATGGGTGGCACCTTCATTGGGTTTTAAATCATCCAATTTCATCATTTACTCCTCAATTTCCACGAGGTGCGCCACTTTCGACAACATTCCTCGCAGTACTGGGCCGTCAACCTGTTCAACAGTCTGGTTGATTTTTTTCAGTCCCAGTGCGCGAACGGTGCCTTTGTGACGTTTTGAATACCCGATCGGGCTTTTCACCAATGTAATCTTAACGACTTTTTCTTTCGTCATCCTATGCTGCCTTTCCTCGTGTCCAGAAAGGTTTAACTTGTTCCACCGGTTTGCCACGGCGGTATGCTTCTTTTTCTGGGTCTTTCAACTGATCGAGAGCGTCAAAGGTAGCCCGCACCACATTCAAGGTGTTCGCGCTGCCCAAAGATTTGGTCAAAATATTCTGTAAACCCACAGCTTCGAGCACAGCACGCACGCCACCACCGGCAATAACGCCGGTACCGGGCGTAGCCGGCCGCAGCAGCACATGTGCGCCAGAAACCTTGCCTTCCACCGGATGGGCAATCGTGCCATCAATGGTGGGGATCGATTTCAGGTTCGCACGGGCCTTTTCCGAGGCTTTACGCATGGCTTCGGGCACAGCGTTGGCTTTACCCAATCCCAGGCCGACTTTGCCTTTGTTGTCGCCGGCAACCACCAGCACACGGAATTGGAAGCGCCGTCCGCCCTTGACCACTTTGGCGACACGCGCAATTTCTACCACGCGCTCATCGAGTTCTTCTTTATATTCATAATCGTGTTGCATATTCATCGTCGCATCATTCCTTACCACTAGAATTCCAGACCGGCTTTGCGAGCGGCATCTGCCAGGGCTTTCACACGGCCAATGTACTTATTGCCGCCGCGATCGAATACCACTTTGTTGATGCCGTGGTCGAGCGCTCGTTTCCCAACCAGTTCACCCACCAGGGTGGCCTGTTCTGATTTGGTTTTACCATCCAGTTGCTCGCGCAGTTCACGATCCAGGGTCGAAGCTGAAACCAGCGTATGCTGGGCTTTGTCATCGATCACCTGGGCGTAAATTTCCTCATCAGAGCGGAATACACACAGACGGGGAATATCAGCGGTTCCGGTTATCCATCGGCGGATGCGGCGATGGCGGCGTTCTCTTGCTTGTTTCTTAGATAATTTTGCCATTTTTCTTAATCCACCTTCTACCCTACTTTACCAGCCTTGCCAGGCAGGATCTTGACATATTCGCCTTTGTAACGCAGGCCTTTGCCTTTGTATACGTTCGGCGGGCGCACTTTGCGCACATCACTGGCGATCTGGCCAACCAGGGCTTTGTCAATACCATTGACATGCACATAACAGTTCAAACCATCTGAACCACTGGCACGCGGCACCTTTGAATCCACCTCAAAAGAAATCCCTTGCGGAGGGGTCATTTCGACAGGGTGAGAATAGCCGACATGCAGCACCAGGTTGTCACCATTCATTTCCGCACGATAGCCAACACCGCGCACTTCGATGATCTTCTGAAAACCATCATGCACACCGGTCACCATGTTCTGAATCAGGGAACGGGTGGTGCCAAACAGCGAACGCACTCGTTTTTCCTCAGACTCGATCTTTACAACCACCTGGTTATCAGCCTTTTCGATGATCATCTCAGGGGCGAAGGTCCATTCCAACTGTCCTTTGGGGCCTTTTACCTTAACGGTGGTGCCCTGAATGTCCACTTCCACCTTTTCAGGGATGGTCACGGGGAGTTTACCAATACGAGACATTGTTGTTCTCCTCTTTCTTACCAGACCTTGCAGATGATCTCACCACCCATGTTGGCGCGGCGAGCTTGCTGCCCGGTCATCAAACCTTTAGAAGTTGACACAATGGCAATGCCCATGCCGCTCAACACCCAGGGGATATCTTTTTTCTGGGTATAGATTCGGCGTCCAGGGCGGCTGACACGTTCTAAATTGGTGATCACGCAGCTTCGTTCACGGCGCTCACCCACATATTTCAGGGTGATGCGCAGAACTTTGAAGCTTGGTTTCTCGCCATCGACAACTTCATATTCAACAATAAAACCTTCTTCCTTCAAAATGCGCGCAATTTCGCTCTTCACCTTTGAAGAAGGCATTGACACACTCGGACGCCCTGCCATGATGGCATTGCGAATTCGTGTCAACATATCAGCAATCGGATCACTTACAGTCATGATTTAAACCTCCAGCCTTCTCTACCAGGACGATTTCGTCACACCAGGAATTTCACCGCGCAGTGCGCGTTCGCGAAAACAAATTCGGCACATGCCAAAGCGGCGTATATAACCGCGCGGGCGCCCACAAATTTTGCAGCGATTGCGAACACGAACCTGGTATTTCCGTCGTTCTTCCCGATACGGCATACTTTTTTTCGACATATTCTTACTCCTCGTCTTTCACAAAGGGCATACCCAACAATTCCAGCATTCGATATGCCTGCTCATCTGTCTGAGCGGACGTAACCACAGAAATTTCCATGCCGCGAACCTTGTCAATCTGATCGTAAACGATTTCTGGGAAGATCAACTGCTCACGCAAACCCAGGGTGTAATTACCGCGCCCGTCAAATGATTTGTTGGGAATGCCGCGGAAGTCTCGCACACGAGGAAGCGCAATGTTCATCAATCGATCCAAAAAAGACCACATTTTATAACCGCGCAGTGTCACCTTGGCACCGATCTCACGGCCTTCACGCAATTTGAAGTTCGCGATCGAATGCTTGGCTTTGGTCACGACCGGTTTTTGTCCGGTGATCACTGAAAGATCACGCACGGCGCCTTCCAATGCCTTGGGATTGTCCAACGCTTCACCCAACCCGATATTGACCACAACCTTCTGCACCTGGGGAACGGCGTTTGGGTTATCGATGCCCTGCTCTTTCATCAAGGCGGGTTTCACTTCATCGATGTATTTTTGTTCTAATACATTCTTCATCTAACCAGCTCCAATTCCTTAGTCAAACAGCGCATTGCATTTTTTGCACTGACGCTGGCTCTTGCCGTCTTCATCACGCACAATTCCCACACGAGTGGTTTTGTTGCATTTGGGACAAACCAACATTACATTGGAAATATCCATCGGGGCTTCAAATTTAACGATCCCCGGATTGATATTCCGTCCTTCCGACTGCACCTGTCGCTGATGCTTGGTGGCAATGTTGATGCCCTGCACCACGATCCGATGTTCATCGGGGATCACACGGATCACTTCACCGCGTTTTCCTTTGTCGATGCGGCGCCCGGTCAATACTTCGACGGTATCACCGCTTTTAATTTTCATCTTAGCTTTCATCGTTCTAAACACTCCTTAAAGCACCTCGGGCGCCAGCGACACAATGCGCATGTACCCTTTTTCGCGCAGTTCTCGCGCAACCGGCCCGAAGATACGAGTGCCGCGCGGATTTTGCCCTTCGGCATCAAGAATAACAGCGGCATTGTCGTCAAAACGGATGGAAGAACCATCAGGACGGCGCCATTCTTTGGTGGTGCGCACAATCACCGCTTTCACAATTTCGCTTTTCTTGACAGAACCCTGCGGTGTCGCAGATTTCACAGAGCACACCACAATGTCGCCCACATGCGCGTAACGCCGTGTGGATCCGCCCATGATGTGGATTACGCCCAATTCGCGCGCGCCGGTGTTGTCAGCGACTTTTAATCGAGTTTCCTTTTGAATCATCGCATGCTCCTTTGCTTGCTATTGCTCTGCGCGTTCCACAATTTCTTCAACAGCCCACCGCTTGGTCCGTGACATCGGACGGCTCTCGACAATTTTTACCAGGTCGCCTTCGTTGCAACCCAACTCATCATGCGCTTTCACGCGATGGGTCTTCTGGACAACCTTCTTATACACCGGGTGTCGATAGGTCCGGGTAATATCTACAGAAACGGTCTTCTGCATTTTATTGCTCGAAACCACACCAATCATTCTTCGGCGGTCATTCATCTTTCACCTCTTCAGCAAGTTCTCGCTCATGCATCACTGTCATCATGCGGGCAATGTCACGGCGAACCACCTTGAAACGGCTGGTGTCGGTGATCTGTCCCATCACAAACTGGAACCGCAGGTTCATCATTTCCTGCTGAGCGTCATTCATTTTTTCTTCAAGCTGTTTATCAGACAGTTTTCGAATTTCAGTGGCTTTCATCATTAACCTCCCAGGGCCTCGTCGCGTGCGACAACTTTGGTTTTGATGCCAAATTTATACGATGCCTGGTGCAGGGCTTCTTTGGCAATGTCTTCGGGCAGACCGCCCAACTCGAACATCATACGGCCAGGTTTCACCACAGCCACATAGTATTCCACATTGCCTTTGCCTTTACCCATGCGGGTTTCTGCTGCCCGGTGTGTATAGGGTTTGTCCGGGAAAATCCGGATCCAAACCTTGCCGCGGCGTTTCATCACACGCACAATCGCACGGCGGGCAGATTCAATTTGACGGGCAGTGATCCAGGCAGGTTCCAGCGCCATCAGCCCATAGTCACCAAAAGAGACTTCGGCTCCGCGCTGCGCTTTGCCCTTCATACGGCCGCGCATCATTTTTCGATATTTAACACGTTTCGGCATTAACATAATGACTGACCTCTTTCCTTACTCACTGACGTAAACGCCTTCAGTGGATTCAGCCTGTTCGTCCAGGGTTCCCAGCACCTCGCCACGATAAATCCAGACCTTGACGCCGATTTGTCCATAGGTGGTCCAGGCTTCTGTTTTGGCGAAGTCGATGTCTGCACGCAGCGTTTGCAGCGGAACACGTCCTTCACGCAGCCATACCGTACGTGCCATTTCAGCGCCGCCCAGACGGCCAGCAGCCATCACTTTGATGCCTTCTGCGCCCTGGCGCATGGTGGCCTGGATAGCCCGCGACATGGCTCGGCGGTAAGAAACACGGCGTTCAATTTGTTCGGCAATGTTGCGCGCAACCAAAAAGGCGTCCAGTTCAGGCGCTTTGATCTCTTTGATGTCCAGATCAACTTTTTCGCCGGTCATTTCTTCCAGCTCTTTGCGAATTTCTTTGATGGTCTCACCTTTACGGCCGATCATCACACCCGGTCGGGCTGTGTGCACAGTCACCTTCAATTTGCCGGGGAAACGCTCGATTTCCACCTGAGAAATACCCGGATTGCCTTTTTTCTCGTCCTCTGCAAAGATCGCAGGGATGCGCTTGCGAATGGCCAGGTCTTCATGTAATTTATCGACATAATCTTCACCTTCTGCGAACCAGCGTCCGCTCCAGGTGCGATTGATCCCCAGACGGAATCCAATTGGATGTACTTTTCTACCCATGCTTTTTCAACTCCTACTCATCACCACGTTCACGTAAAATCACTGTAATATGTGAGTTGCGCCGCAAAATAGGCTTGAAACGTCCTCGCGCACCAAAGCGGCGCCATTTGCGGGTAGCTGCTTCGTCTGCAAAGATGCGATACACATACAGATCATCACGATCTAATCCAAAATTTTCTTCAGCGTTGGCCACAGCAGAAGCCAATAGCTTTTTGACATGTGGAGCAGCGCCCTGTGTCATAAAGGACAGTTTCGCCAGCGCTTCCACAGCATTGGTACCACGGATCTCATTGATCACCAATCTGGTTTTCTGGGCTGAGACACCGCAGTTGCTTAATTTCGCTCGAACATCAGTAGCCACGATTACCTCCGGGATTTCTCGGCAACATGCCCACGGAAGAAACGAGTGGGCGCGAATTCACCCAAACGATGTCCCACCATGTTCTCGGTGCAATAGATCGGCACATGACGCCGGCCGTTGTGCACAGCGATGGTATGACCGACCATTTGCGGGAAGATTACACTAGCGCGGCTCCAGGTGCGAACCACTTTTTTCTCGCCTTTGGCATTCATTTGCTCAATTTTCGCCAATAATTTCGGGTCTACGAACGGCCCTTTTTTCAATGATCTTGACATAATCAAAACCCTTTCCGATTACTTCTTACGCCGACGAACAATGTACTTATCCGTCCTTTTGTTTCGACGCGTCCGATACCCAAGGGTTGGTTTGCCCCACGGAGATTTTGGACCCGGCATACCGATCGGCTGACGCCCTTCACCACCACCATGCGGGTGGTCGTTGGGGTTCATGGCAGAACCGCGCACGGCAGGGCGGATGCCCATGTGTCGTTTGCGGCCGGCTTTACCCAGTTTCACATTGCTGTGATCAAGGTTGCCAACCTGACCGATGGTGGCGAAACAGGTTCGACGAACCAGACGAATTTCACCAGATGGCAGACGCACCTGAGCGTACTGGCCTTCTTTTGCCAACAATTGGGCAGCTGTGCCGGCAGAACGAGCCAATTGCCCGCCTCTGCCTTCCTGCAACTCAATATTGTGAATCAATGTGCCAACGGGAATGTTCGCGATGGGCATAGCATTACCCGGGCGAATATCAGCATTCTCACCCGCCACAATAGTGTCACCGACCTTCAAACCCAGGGGAGCAACAATGTAGCGTTTCTCACCATCCGCGTAGTGCAGCAGCGCCAGGCGCGCTGTGCGGTTGGGGTCGTATTCGATCGCAGCCACTTTGGCTGGCACATTTAATTTATCGCGTTTGAAATCCACCAGACGAATACGCCGATTTTCTCCGCCGCCACGATGGCGGACAGTGATACGGCCATACATGTTGCGGCCTGAAGTCTTTTTCAAACGGATGGTCAAACCCTTTTCAGGTGTTGACTTGGTAATTTCCTCAAACGTGTGGCCTGTCATACCACGCCGTCCAGGCGATGTAGGTTTATAGACTTTCACTGGCATGGTTTACTCAACTCCTTCGAAGATAGGAATTCGATCTTCGGGTGCAAGGGTCACAATCGCTTTTTTGTAAGGCGATTTTCGCAGGCGGTATTGACGCGTGCGCATATTGCGGCTGCGTTTTCCCGCCACTTTGTTAATGTTAACCTTCAACACCTCAACATCAAACAACAATTCCACTGCATCTTTGATCTGCGAGCGGGTTGCGTCTATGGCGACTTCAAAAACATATTGATTCAAATTGTACGCCTGGTAGTTGGTCTTTTCAGTGACCACAGGGCGGCGCAAAATATCATAAATGGAACTCATGTCTGCCCTCCTAACCTAGGTGCGCCTGAATGGCTTCAATCGCCGACACGGGCATAACCACGCGGTCGTACTTTAGCAGATCCCGAATGTTCAAATAGCTGACATCCAGCGTTTTCACATCCGGTAAATTGCGTGCCGTACGTCCAACCAGTTCATAACCCTCATCGGTGGATGGGATCAAGATCAAAACACTGCTCTCGCCCGCCAAAACATTCAAGGCTTTCGCCATGGCCCTGGTCTTCGCTTCGGGCAGCGTCATACTGTCCACGAGGATCAAACCATTGTCACCAGCCTTGGCAGAAAGCGCTGAGCGCAGTGCAGCCAGTCGCATTTTCTGCGGCATTTTCTGCGAATAATCACGCGGCATGGGGGTGTGAATCTTGCCGCCACCGACCCATTGTGCAGCGCGAGTGGAACCCTGACGGGCGCGTCCGGTGCCTTTCTGGCGCCACGGCTTTCGTCCGCCGCCAGAAACCTCGCTGCGCACTTTGGTCTTGTGGGTGCCGAGGCGTGCATTGGCCATTTGACGAACAAACGCCTGGTGCATCAGATCGACGCGAACAGGGGCTTCAAAGATCTCGGCGGGTAATTCCACCGCATCCACTTTTTTGCCTTCCATGTTATAGACATCAATTTTCATGGTGTATTCCTCCTGCTACTACTTCGACTTCTTATTGGGTTTGATCATGACCAAACCACCGCGTGCGCCAGGAACTGGGCCATGAACACCGATCAAATTGCGCTCAACATCGATCATCACAATTTTCAGGTTTTCAGCCGTCACACGTTCATTTCCCATGTGACCGGGGGCTTTAACGCCTTTCCACACACGGCCTGGCGTGGTGCCAGAACCATGGGAACCAGGCGCACGTTCACGGTCAGACTGACCATGGGTGCGGGGGCCGCCGGCAAAGTTATACCGTTTTACCGCACCGGCAAAACCGCGTCCTTTGCTGGTGCCTACCACGTTCACACGTTCACCAACTTCGAAGATATCCACTTTCACAACATCACCTTCGCTCACCTCATTTTCTTTGGTGCGGAATTCACGCAGAAAACGCAGTGGCGGCAGGTTTGTTTTCGAAAGATGACCCAATTGACCTTTGGTCAACCGTTTCGGCTTCACTTCTTCGAAACCCAGCTGTATTGCCGCATAACCATCACGAGCCTGGTCGCGCACCTGGGTAACAAAACAAGGCCCAGCTTCGATCACCGTGATGGGAATTGCCACACCATCTTCATCGAAAATCTGGGTCATGCCGACTTTCTTACCTAGTAGCCCTTTGAACATTATCTATTTCTCCTTTAAAAGAATAAGTATTGACGAGACTGTCAGACCAGGGCATGGTCACATCATCTCCAGGTGGTGCAGTCAGCAGCTTTGTTGGATGCCTTTCCTTGCAGGACCCTTCAAAGCGCTCTTTCATCACCCTTGCTGCCTATCGGCAGCCTTTGTTGAGAACACTCAAACCGAATTAGTATACACCAGTTACGAGTATTCATCAAGGGTATTCATCAATTTCCATTGATGTCTTCCCCAATTCACTTGTCATACAATCTGATCGCTCGCTCAGCGAGACAATCACATTGTTTGATCTGTCACCAGATCGGCACCTGAGCCAAAAATTGCTCCAGGCTCAATTCATCTTGATTTCGACATCAACGCCCGCCGGCAGATTCAAACGCATCAGCATATCGATGGTTTTCGGCGCCGGATCCAGCACATCGATCAAGCGGTTATGGGTGCGAATCTCAAAATGCTCTTGTGAGTCTTTGTCAATAAATGATGCCCGACGCACGGTGAACTTCTCAATCCGGGTGGGAAGGGGTACAGGCCCTACCACCTGGGCGCCGCTGCGTTCCGCGGTTTCAACAATCCGTTTGGCGGACTGATCCAACACACGGTGATCATAAGCCTTGAGTCGAATACGAATTTTCTGTTTTGCCATTTTTCACCTATTTACTTCATCTGCTCTTTGGTTAGTTGGTAAATTTTTTCAAAGTTTCTTCGGTTACAGGCGCATAGTGATCAAATTCCAATGTGAACACGCCGCGCCCTTGTGTTGCAGAGCGCAATTCGGTGGCATAGCCGAATGTCTCTGAAAGCGGCACGGTGCAATGAATGGACTGCGTGGTGCCGCGTAACATCATACCACTGATTTCTGCCCGGCGTTGGTTCAGTTGTGCCAGAACATCGCCGGTGTATTCTTCAGGAACCAACACATCCATCTTCATGATCGGTTCCAACAGGGTCGGATTGCCCTTCTGAAAAGCCTCACGAAAAGCAAACGTGGACGCAATCTGAAAAGCCATCGCCGATGAATCCACTTCGTGGAAGGAACCACCCGTCAGTGTAACCGTTACATCTGCCACGGGGAACCCCCCCACCACACCGCTATCAGCGGCTGAGAGGATGCCAGTGCGAATCGCAGGGATGTATTCTCTGGGAATCTCTCCTCCACGCACAGCATCATTAAACACGATGCCGCTGCCCTGTTCACCGGGTTCCATGTCAAGAATCACGTGAGCGAACATGCCGTGCCCGCCAGTTTGTTTTACATGACGATAAGATACATCCCTGACGGGCCGTGTGATGGTCTCACGATAAGCCACACGCGGACGCCCCACATTGACGCCTACTTTGAACTCCCGCTGCAAACGGTCCACCACAATATCGAGGTGCAATTCGCCCATGCCGGCGATAATCGTTTGCCCGGTCTGCTCATCGGTGTGAATGCGGAAAGTGGGATCTTCTTCCGACAATTTGGTAAGTGCCACTGACATCTTATCCTGGTCAGCGGTAGTTTTCGGTTCAATGGCCACCGAGATCACCGGATCAGGAAAAGCAATCGTTTCCAGCAAGACCTGGTTCTCTTTGGTTACCAGCGTGTCGCCGGTAAAACTGAATTTCAAGCCCAGAATACCAGCGATGTCACCTGCGCGTACTTCTTGAATGTCCTCACGACGATCAGCATACATACGGATCAATCGACCCACACGTTCCTTTTTATCTTTCACAGGATTATGCACATTCTGACCGACTGTCATCACACCGGAGTACACCCGGATATAGGACAAACGGCCAACATAAGGATCGGTAACGATCTTGAATACAAGCGCACTCAGCGGCTCTTCATCGTCTGCTTCGCGGGTCACCGGGTTTCCGTTGGGATCAGTCGCCTCCACAGGCGGGATATCCAGCGGAGAAGGCAGATAATCCACTACCGCATCCAGAATGGGTTGCACACCTTTGTTTTTGAGCGACGTACCACAAAAAACCGGCGCAATTTTATTGGCTATCACACCACTGCGCAAGGCACGTTTCAGCTGATCGACAGAAGGAATCTCACCTTCGATGAACATACCCAGTAATTCATCATCCAACTCGGTAATTTGCTCGACCAGATTCGAACGCATGATGGAGACTTCTTCTACCAGCTCAGCAGGAATATCCCCGTATTCGATCTGATCTCCCTGGTCACCACGCCAGTAGAGTGCTTGCTCGGTTAACAAGTCAACCACACCCTGAAATTTTTCCTCAGCGCCGATCGGCACCTGCATAGCAACAGGGTTGGCAGCCAGGCGTTCTTTGATCGATTCGATCGTGTCTTGATAAGAAGCGCCTACGCGGTCCATCTTGTTGGCAAAACAAATTCTGGGCACGTGATAACGGTCTGCCTGACGCCAGACGGTTTCACTCTGCGGCTCCACCCCCTGGGTGGCATCAAAAACCACCACGCCACCATCCAGCACCCGCAGTGAACGCTGCACTTCAGCGGTGAAGTCAATGTGTCCAGGGGTGTCGATCAGGTTGATGTGATAGTCTTTCCATTCACAGGTGACCGCAGCAGACACAATGGTAATGCCGCGTTCACGTTCTTGCGCCATCCAATCAGTCACGGTAGTGCCGTCATCAACGGAACCGATTCGGAAAGTTTTGCCCGTATAGAACAGAATTCTTTCTGTGGTTGTGGTCTTGCCAGCATCTATATGCGCAATGATGCCTATATTTCGGAATCGTTCCAGCGGTACTTCCCGTGCCATGTTAAGCTTACCTTTTAAATAATTACCGTTATTGTGTTAATGCAGGGCATTAAACACGAAAGTGTGAAAAAGCGCGGTTGGCTTCTGCCATGCGGTGCGCTTCTTCTTTTCTGCGAACAGAAGCTCCCTGGTTATCTGATGCATCCATCAGTTCAGCGGCAAGTTTTTCTGAGAAGGACTTACCATTGCGGGCGCGCGAGGCAGTGATAAGCCAGCGCATAGCAAGGGTGCGGCGGCGTTCCACCGGCACTTCCATCGGCACCTGGTAGGTTGAGCCACCGATACGTCGGGGGCGTACTTCCATCACAGGGCCCACATTGGTCAACGCCTGATCAAAAACTTCCACAGGGTTTTTTCCAGTTTTCTGTTCGATGATATCAAAGGCATCATACACCAGTCGGGTGGCAACACTTTTTTTGCCATTCCACATAATGCGATTGATGATCATGGATACTTCCACATTGTTATAGCGAATGTCGGGAACGACCTCTCGCTTTTCAGGTTTCGTGCGTCGCATCTAGTTCTCTCTCCTGAATTCTTTATTTGGGGCGCTTGGCGCCATATTTCGAACGCTGTTGTTTGCGGCCATCCACACCGGTGCTATCCAGTGTACCGCGCACAATGTGATAACGCACACCAGGAAGGTCTTTCACACGGCCGCCGCGCACCAGCACTACGGAGTGTTCCTGCAAGGAGTGGCCTTCACCAGGGATATAGCTGGTAACCTCAAGCCCGTTGGAAAGACGCACACGAGCGATCTTTCGAAGCGCTGAATTGGGTTTCTTCGGGGTGGTGGTACGCACAACGGTGCATACACCGCGTTTCTGAGGGGCGCCGCCGGGCTGCTTGGTTCGCTTTTGCTTGAATGAATTCAAGGTATATTGCAGCGCAGGTGCGGTGCTCTTGGATCGTTTGGTTTTGCGTCCTTTTCTTACGAGTTGATTAATCGTTGGCACTGGTTTGCCTCCATCTTCATGTACTAATTTCTTTACTCTCTACGATATTTTCACTTTTCACCCAGAGAAGCCAGCAAACTACCGGCTTCTCTGACTTTGTCTTGTGTTTGCCATTTATCCAACGGCAATCGAGTATACCATAAGCCTCATAGCGGGTCAAGATGCCTGTGGCCTACTTGGTGTAACCAAGCAGGCCCTGGGTAAGATTGGGCGGTTTCATGCGTTCTTCGTCTTTGCCGAAGCGCACCAACTCGCCGTTATCTAACACACCCTCTACGGAAAGGCCCAGGCTCTGCAATTCTTTCACCAAAACCCTGAACGAAGCCGGCAACCCGGGCTCTTCGATCGGTTTACTTTTGACGATCGATTCGTAAGCCGATACACGCCCTGCCACGTCGTCTGACTTCACCGTAAGAATTTCCTGCAATGTGTAGGCTGCGCCATAGGCTTCCAACGCCCACACTTCCATCTCGCCAAAACGCTGGCCGCCAAATTGGGCTTTACCGCCCAGGGGCTGCTGCGTCACCAGTGAGTAAGGTCCAGTTGAGCGCGCATGTACTTTGTCTTCTACCAGGTGGTGCAATTTCAACATCGTCATCACACCCACCGTTACAGGATGATCGAAAGCCTCGCCGGTTTTACCGTCACGCAAGACCATCTTGCCCAGTGTGGGCATTGGCCGGCCGGTTTCATCCACAAATTCATAGGCACGCGCAACAACTTCGTCATCCTTGATTTTGCTGACATCCACTTCGTTGTAAGCCAGCCACTCGCGCAGAGCAACCTGGATAGTATATTCATCCTGCTCATTTGTGAAGGTGGCTATCTCACTAAAGTCCAGTATATGCGCGGGGTCATACCCCTTATCTTCCAGCCAGCGCATCAAAGTGTGCAAACGAGCATAGTGCAAATCGGTTTTCAACCGGTACAGATCGATGTCACGGCCTTCCATCCATTGCTCCAAAAAGAGCAGACGAACTTCGTCATCGTCCTCGATCATTTCCGGGTCATACTCGAGGCCTTTCAGCCATTGCCAGGCTTGTTCGACAGTATCGTCCCAGGCACGCTGCATCAGCCAGGCGCGGCCCAGTTCAGCTTCGATCTGGTGCTCATTGGCGCCATCGAACACAGGCGTTACAGCGCGGAAACCAAGCTGCAAAGCTGCCCACCCCAGGTGGGTCTCCAGAATTTGGCCGATATTCATACGGCCGGGAACACCCAGGGGATTCAAAATGATATCAACAGGGGTGCCGTCTTCCAGGAAAGGCATATCTTCAACCGGAACCACCAGAGAAACCACCCCTTTGTTACCGTGCCGCCCTGCCATTTTATCGCCAGCAGTGATCTTGCGGCGTTGCGCAACAGAGACACGCACCATGGTATCGACCCCGGCCGAAAGGTCCTGGTTATCTTCACGCGTGAAGACTTTCACATCAACCACTTTGCCGCGCTCACCATGCGGCATGCGCAGAGAGGTATCCTTCACATCGCGCGACTTCTCACCAAAAATGGCGCGCAGCAGGCGCTCTTCGGGCGTCAGTTCTTTCTCACCTTTGGGGGTGATCTTGCCGACCAGAATATCATTGGGGCCGACTTCGGCGCCCACACGGATCACACCGGTTTCATCCAGGTCTTTGATCGCTTCTTCACCCACATTGGGGATGTCACGAGTGATCTCTTCTGGACCCAATTTGGTGTCACGGGCTTCAACTTCATGTTTTTCAATGTGGACAGAAGTAAACAGATCATCCTGCACCAACCGCTCTGAGATCAAGATGGCATCTTCAAAGTTGCCGCCTTCCCATGAACTGAAAGCGATCACGGCATTTTGGCCCAGCGCCAATTTTCCGTCAACGGTTGAGGAAGAATCTGCCAGGATGTCACCTTTCTTAACAAATTTGCCTTTGGTAACAGCCGGCCGCTGGTCAATACAGGTAGACTGGTTGGAACGTTGGTACTTGCGCAGTGTGTAGACATCATGCGTACCATCTTCCGCCCGCACCACCACTCGCTGACCGGTGCATGAAATCACTTCACCATCTCGTCTGGCAGTGACGATCTGCCCGGAATCAGCCGCAGCATAGTCTTCCATCCCGGTTGATACGATCGGAATCTCAGGAATTAACAACGGAACCGATTGGGTCTGCATGTTGGAGCCCATCAACGCACGGTTGGCATCGTCATGTGACAAGAAAGGAATCAAAGCAGCGCTGATGCCGACCACCTGATGAGGAGCCACGTCAATGAAGTTCACATTCGAACTCGGGGCCATGGTGAACTCACCTTGCGAACGCACCGAGATGCGCTCAGGAATGATCTCGTAGTATTCGTTCATCACTGTGGTTGCCAGGGCGATCACAAATTTATCCTCTTTATCAGCGGACAAATACATGATCTCATCACTGACAAAAGGCTTGATTGCCACCTTGATCGGTTCAAGCCTGGTAAGACCCTTGAACTGTTTGGCTGAAACACGTTCGCCTTTGCTGATGAGAACTTCGTTGCTTTCAGGATGAATGACATCCTCAATCACTTCATGATTGATCAGACGCTCATCTGTAGACAGAAAATTATGGAATACCTTGCGATACGGTGTTTCAATGAAACCATACGGGTTCACCCGCGCGAAATTCGCCAGACGGCCGATCAAACCAATGTTTGGCCCTTCTGGTGTTTCGATAGGACAGACACGGCCGTAGTGTGAGTTGTGCACATCGCGCACATCCAGGCCGGCACGTTCACGGTGCAAACCGCCAGGGCCCAAAGCAGACAGCGTACGTTTGTGACGCAACTCTGCCAGCGGATTGGTCTGGTCCATAAATTGTGACAACTGGCTGGAACCAAAGAACTCGCGCAGTGAAGCCACAACCGGACGAATGTTGACAAGGCTGACAGGTGATACCTGCGCCTGGTCGTGAATAGACATACGTTCTTTGATCACACGCTCCATACGGCGCATGCCGACACGCAGCTTGTTCTGGATCAGTTCGCCCACGGTTTTCACACGGCGGTTACCGAGGTGATCGATGTCATCAGGCCGTTCCAATCCGTTGTTGATGGCAATCATGCGCCGTACCAAAGCGAGAATGTCGTGGCCAGTCAACAACCGGGTGGTCATGGGCACCTTGTCATCCAGATCAAATTTCTGGTTTAGTTTGTAACGACCCACCAACTCAAGATCATAATGGCGGTGATCGAATAATTGCTCATTGACGAATTCAAGCGCGTTCTCCATGGTCACCGGGTCACCGGGGCGCATGCGGCGGAAGAATTCAAGCAACGCTAATTGCCCAATGGGGGCTTTGTCATATTCCCATTCAGGTTCTTGATTGAATGTGGATTCAATGAAGCGGCGTTCTTCGTCTGTATCTACATCTTCGAAAAGCGCCATCAATTCCTCATCGGTACCGGTTTTGATAGCAGCGTTCGGATCGCCCGCTTCAATGGCCGCCATAGCCCGCAGAAAGATGGTGATGGGCACAGTACGCCGCCGGTTATATTTCAGGATCAAATAATCATTACGACGCGTCTCGAACTCCATCCAGGCGCCACGGTCTGGAATCAACTTGGCTGTCGCCAAACGGTGGCCGCTGGTGCGGTCAACATCGGCTTCGAAGTAAACACCGGGTGAACGAATCAACTGAGATACCACCACCCGCTCAGTACCATTAATAATGAAGGTGCCTTGCGGTGTCATCTCTGGAAAATCACCCAGGAAAATTTCAGATTTATTGGGTTCAGCAATTTCGGGACCCGCCAACAGCACAGACACATACATTGGTGAGGAGTAAGTCAGGTCACGCTCAACACATTCTTCGATGGTGTTCTTCGGTTCTCCAAAGCGGTAACCGAGTTCCCACTCTTTGGCTTCGGCAGAATTTCCCGGAAAATATAGTTTCATCCCATGGTTATACGATTCAATGGGAGATACCTCGTCAAATAAATCCCGCAAACCATCCTTTTTCAAGCGTTCAAAGGATTCAAATTGAACCTCGATCAGGTCTGGCATTGGGAAAGAAAGATTTACACTTGCATAAGATTTTGTCGGCAAAACAGAGGCCATTTGACTCTCCTGATAGAAAATCTGGCTAAAATAACTTTAACAATACACGACACGCAAACAGTAATTATAACAAGCCCTATATCATCGGTCAAGCAAATTGTCAACCGAAATCAGCCAAATTCGATGAGATTTCAATAATCTCACACTCAAAATCTGAATCTGGCAACAATCGGATGATCCCAAATGATAACGGACACCCCCTTTCAGGTGAGATCGTGATTGATCCCGGGTTGAAGAAAACCACACCATCGACAATTTCATTCATTGATCGATGGGTATGGCCAAATATGACAATATCCGCATCGCCTTTCTCCTTGATGAGAGTGGGCCAAAACCATGAAAGACGAAACGGCAGCAAAAAATACTTAATTTTGTTGAAGAGATAGCGCGTAAGAGTGGCATGGCCATGCATCAAAACCAGCCTGGTGCCATTGATCGAAAAATATTTCTTTCTGGGAACATACGGAAACAAATAAATGTCTCGATTTCCCTGAACCATGACCACAGGCGCAACATTTTCCAATGTAGTGATGACCGTATGAGAAATGATATCGCCTGCGTGAAGAATAAGATCCGGCTGCAAGGCAGTCAATTGCTCCATCAAAGCTGCAGGCAAATGCTTGCAACGATCTGGCACATGTGAATCCGACACAACAGCAATCAAATACATGGGGCGTGTGTCAGATTCTTGGTTCATAAGCGCTATAGCTACTCAATCCAAGCCCGCTCTTGAAAAAGAGCGGGCTTTACAGTTGTACTGAGATTGTTTCTAAGCAGCGGATTCTTCTGCGGCTTCAGGCAATTGATAGCCCAACTGGCGCATTTGCTTCTTCAGATCAATCAAAGACTTGCGGCCGAAGCCATCAATATCCAGCAATCCACTCTCGCCGGCTTCCAGTTTTTCCAAAGCCTGACCAACAGTCACAACACCGGCAGCAGCCAGTGCGTCAACGGCACGTTTGCTCATTTCCAACTCTGCGATCGGACGCTCAGGAGAAACTTTCTCTGAAGCTTTGCGTTTCTGCTCGTCAATGTAGCTTTCACGCGCCTGCAGGCGTTTGTAGAAGCGGTCAACCTGACCTTCTACATCAAGCAATCGTTGCAGTTGTCCGGTAAAGAAGGGATGGCAATTGGAACAAACTTCCGTGCGTAATTCCTTTTGGGTCGAACCGGTTTGCCAGGTTGCCCCGCAGGAAGCACAGGTCACAACCGCGTCGTCATAATAGGTGGGATGTGTTTCTTTTTTCATTTTTTTCTCCAGCCGATCAGGAAACTACCGTTTCCAGGGGTTTCACATGAACACGCTTCTGCCCGCCAGGCAGAGTTTCGAACTCTACAGTTCCTTCTGCCACAGCATACAGGGTGTAATCTCTGCCAACTTTCACATTGCTGCCCGCTTTAATCTTGGTGCCGCGCTGACGCACAATGATATTGCCCGAAATCACATGTTCACCACCAAAGTGTTTCACACCCAGTCGTTTTGAATGACTATCACGTCCATTGCGGCTCGAACCGCCACCTTTTTTGTGTGCCATTGCATTTACCTCACTTCACTACAATCGTATCAATTTTCAGACGCGTATACTGCTGGCGATGGCCTTTGGTAACCCGATACCGTTGTTTAGGGCGGTATTTGAAAACAATAATTTTGGGGCCTTTCACCTGGGCCAGGACAGTGGTTTTCACCATTGCGCCTTTCACCTGCGGTGCACCAACGGAGATCTTGTCTCCGTCAGATACCAGCAATACGGTATCCATTTCCAATTCATGACCAACTTCATAAGGAAGTTTGTCAACTTCAACAATGGCGCCTTCCACAGCTTTGTACTGTTTGCCGCCGCTTTCAAAAATCGCGTACTTCATCAATACCTCTCCAATCTTCACTTCGCCGCAAACCTCGCGTTCAACCACCAGGTTGTGGGGAAGTTGGGGAACAATAAGTTATTAAACAAGCAAAATTATCCACTGTCCTCTCGACAGCGCACCTGATTATACATTGCGCACCTATAGGTGTCAAGTTACTCGGATGAAAGAAATTCTTTACTGAAATCGAGCCACTGCGTAAGATATCGGGTAAATCTTTGTGCCAATTGTTGTTGATCATCACGGATGGTTTGCGCCTGCTCACTATTTTCTGCCACTAAGTCCTGTAACTGGTTGATTTTTCGAAGAAAATCCTTGCGGCGTTCTTCTTCTTGCTGAATAAACTGCGTCAAACGCGTCTCAATCTCTGCTTGAAAAGTCGCCCAATCAGACAACACCTGTTCACGATTGATCCGGTGCAATTCCGTAATTTCACGAATACGCTTCTCAATTCGTTCGCTGTTGTCTTCAAAAGTTTCCTGTGAAGCCGCCAATGATTGGCTGACAACAGTTACCTCTGCCATCTGCTTTTCATACTTTTCGAATTTGCCGATTAATCCCTGGAATTTACTCTGTACTTCTTTCCACTCCCGCTCCTGGTTAACCATTTTCAGCGATTGCTTCTCAAAGAAATTGCGTTGCTCCTGGTTTCTGTGCCCCTCATTGTTATACACTTCACTTAGACGCACCTCGATCTTGCGAAGATTCTCAAGCAGCATCTCAATTTTTCCGCTCTGCTGTTCCACTTTTTTGCGAGCAGCATCCACCTCTGTCTGCATTTCGATAATCCGTTTTGAATCCTTTCGCCGCCCTTCCTCCAACAGGTTGATCGTTCGCACCCATGAACCGTCGTCACGTTTGGCCTGGTTAATTTTTTCATCGACCTCCGCGATCATGTGACGAAGGCGGTATTCTTCTTCCTTGCGTGCCTCAAGTTGTTCCTCAAGTTGTGGGATAACCTCAAATTCTTCCTCTTGATCCTGGATGCTCTGTCTGATCTTCAGGATAGTCTCCTGCCATTGACTATCAAGCCTCGTGTGACTCTCCTGGATTTGATCACCTATTTTTTCAATTTCTCGGTTCGCATGAATTTGAACGCCGTTGATCTTCTGTTCCAGCCCGGCAATCAGGTCTGTTTTTGGTGCTGTTTGCGCCAGTTCATCTTCAAGTTCTGTTATTCTTTTCGCCAAACCATGAATGGTTTGTTGTAAACCCGCCATCGTAGCTTCAAAACCTGCAACGAGTTCCTTGTCCTCTCTGCGCCCGGCCTCAAGCCAATCAATTTTCTTCTGTAGTTGTTCTAAATCACTTGCCATTTTTCGTTCTCCTATGACACAAAACCTGCCCATAGTGTTTGTATGAGGTCACCGGTGAATGCTGGGAACAACCCAAGCAACACCAATAGTAGCACACCTGTTGATAGAAACAAGATTTCGGGCCAGTTTTCGTTGAACACCCTTTTTTGCTCAGAACGGATATCAACCACGCTGCCCAAAAACCGCAAGGTTCCCAAAAAATAACCCACCAAACCAACCAGAATCCAAACCCAACCCCCCGCCCCTTCAGAAGTCATCATCACATCGACAATATGAATTCTGCTGGAAAAAGCAGCCAGCAAAGGGATTCCATTGAATGAAAACAAAACACCAAACAATGCCAGCATGGTGACAGGAACCTGGCTCAACCGGCCCCGTAAGCCCTTTATGGTTAATGGAATGGAGTGAGCATCCAGCACGTTCACAGCCAGTGTAAACAGAATGAAAATGACTACGCGTATCGTTAGCACCTGAAACAATAAGGTTGGTTCACCCAGATAAGCCTGCCGCATAGCAATCAAAGCAAAGCCTGAGTCAATGACCAGGCCAAAAGCAAAGAACCGCCGCAGATCATCTTCAAAAACCGCCCACAACCCGCCCAAGGCAATCATACAATACCCCTGAATCGTTAACCAATCCTGCAGGACCACCGCCTCACGAAACCAAACACCACGGGTTGAGGTATTGAACAATAGCAAAGAAAAGGCAATCGGAAGCAATAAAAGAACATACAAGGCACGAGTCGGACGGGTTTGCTGACCCACCAACGGCATCCACAACATAAAAGGAAACAGTCCCAATAGTAGTGTGAAACCTACTGTTGTAAAAAGGATGGCACGCTCCATCATGGCTGTATCCAGTGGATTTACGGTTACCATATCTGCTGACCACCCTGCCAATAGCAGCAACGGGATAGACAGAGCGGTGAAAATTAAGAGAAACTGTTCGCCGTGTTCACTTTCGCCATCCGTCTTCACCATCAAAGGCAGGCACAACAAAACCGAAAGCATCACAAATAACACGGAAAATAACCTGATTTGTACTGCCATGGCAGCCGAGAGCAAAGCAGGAATGGCAAGACTCATCGGCGCGTAAGTGGGCTCATCATCATAAAAAACACCAAACCACAGGTAGACAGCGCTGATCGCATAAAAAAGGAATACAAATGTCCGAGCGCCATTATCAAGAATGAACACACGCCCCAACACCGTGAAAGTTGATTCGATCTGAAATATGGTTGATCCTATCATATAATCGAACTGAACCCGCATCAACAGAACCGAAATGGCGATCAAGGAACTGAAGAGAGCGCCCAAAACCATAGAAACCCTTGGCATTCTCCCCAACAATAAGAAAAGCAAAGCAATCAATAGCGGGGCGATAATCCACAAGACGGGAGCGCTCATGCTGGTGTTTCTCCCCGCACCTCATTGTCAACCGTAATCCAATAGGAAAGTGCCAAGGCGATACCCAGGTGAATCATCCCCATTAACCCCGCCAGCAAGACAGAACTTGACAAGGAAGCAAAGATAATCTCGAAACCAACCAGCACTGACAGGACGCCTACAAATCTGCGCACCAGCTGACCGGTCAGCCCCAATTGCAGCAAGCCGCTTGTGACCAGCATCAATCCTGGGAACAAGGTGCGTTGTTGAATACCCATCCACTCAGAGGTCAATGGTGTGATGGTAAACACAGTCAGTCCAGCTATCACAACAGCGATGAAACGAAACAACACCCCCATTTTAGACGAACGGTATCGAAAATCAATCCCTTGCCCAGGTTTTACGGCACCAATCACAGCCACCGCCATCCACCCAACCACCACCTTTACCGCTGCCAACCCGGGCGCCCATACCAACCCAACCAGGAAGAAAGCAGCCAGGTATTGCAGCGCCATAGCGAATAAAAACAAGCGCCAGTTCTGTGTCAGCAACAACAGCAAGGCAGATGCCAGGGCAGCCACAACCGCATAAGGTTCCAGCAGATTAAAGTCCATTATGACACTCCCCGTATGATGATCGTCAAAATCATCAGGAACAACAACATCATCCACAACAAACCGGCATCGCCTTGCAAAACCGCTGTCACATAACCAACCGCAGATTTTGCCAAAAAATACACCTTTTCAATGAAGGGGTACAACACGCTTTCACCTGCCAGCGCTTGCGCCAGGGTCGAATCTTCACGAACCTGCAGAGGATCTTGCAAACCAAAGCGAACCATCAGACCATATCCTGCAAGCGAAACTGCCAGTGGAAAAATGGCCAACCACCAGAAGGTTGGCAACTCAATAGAAAACGAATCAATCAGAGCGATCCATTGACCGCTGACCAACAGCAATAAACCCAGAGGATATACAGCTTTCATCCACCCCTCTGCTTTCTCGCTCGTGTCCTCGATTCTTAAGCCTTGCTTCAGGAAAGCTAATAAAAGGATACTCTGCACGATCAGGTAAAGCACATCCAACAGGTTAAACGGAAGTACGACCAGCCCCCCGAAACCTGCGGCGGAAGCAGAGAAGGGCAAACCGCTAATTCCAAGCAAGGCAATAATCACCAACAAAACATATTGATTTCGTTTCTCCGAATGCAGTGACAGAAAACCTCCCGTAAGTAGCAATACAATCGACCAGGCTAACGCAGCATCCGCCCTGCCGCGCACCACAGATACCACCGCCATGCCTGCCAGAGCGGCAATCCAATAATTTCGCCCGGTTAACTCAGAACTGCTCAATAAGAACAGCACAGCACCACCCAATGAACCAATGAGAGCGAACGCTGACAAGGCAATCGCCCAACCGCCCGGGATGACCAACGCTGAAAGACGGGGTAACAGCACCAGGCTGGAGGCAGAAACCACAAAACGTAAGATAGTGCCAAACTCTCTGCGCAGGGCAGCCTCCTGTTGAAAAGGCATGAACACAGGAAAAATGCCCAACCGCAAACCAGCCGCCAACAACAACAAAAGCGCACTGCCGGTGTCATAGTCAGCAAAGTTCATGACCTGCTGGAATCCTGTTTCGCTGGTTGCCTGGGCCGCGATTAATAGCCAGGAACCGCCCATACGCACCGCAAATGCCATCACAGCCTGGCGGTTGATCTTCTCAGGCGTATAACCACTGACATGGATGAGTAATTCGAAGAAGTCCAGTATTGTCCAGGCTACCACCAGACTCATCAGGTTCTGCGCCATGATAGGCAAAAGGCCAGCGACAATAAACGAAAGCTCAATTACCCATTCTTGCGGGCGCTGCACCAGGTCCAGACGAATCGCTAATGTAAACGCGGCCCCCAAAAGCAAGGTAGCCAACGCAAAAGCGAACACCCAGGTGATGTCGTCAAAACCAAATACCAGGTCAATTGGGTTAGTCCCAACCATGGCCCACCCCTCAATGGTGATCATTGCCGGCTGCAGCCAGCGGATGGCAGTGATCGTTCCAAAGCACAGGAGTGCCCCCCCGGTGAAAACCAGCCACAAGGTTCCCACTTGCGCCTGCGTACGGCTGACTATTAATAAAATCAATACCGTCATCAACAAAAACGCAATGGGTAGCAAATTCAACAACATACGATTAACCCTTGAATCAGCCTGTTACCTCTGTTAACGAGAATGGCTGTCTGTGTAAAAATTCTCCCCGGCCAGGTTTGCCATACCACGTTTCGCCATCCACAATTAACTCACCGCGTGAATAGACCTTCACCGGGTACCCAGTCAACTGCCAGCCCTCGAACAAATTGTAATCTGTGCGATGGCGGGCGACCTTGACGCCATAATCAACCTTTTTCTCTGGATTCCATAGAACCAGATCTGCATCAGAACCTGATTGAATGGTTCCTTTGCGCGGGTACATGCCAAAAATCTTGGCTGGTGTGGTGCTGGTCATGGACACAAATTGCTGGGCAGTGAGCCTGCCCTTGCCAACCCCCTCTGTCCATAACACCGGCAGGCGGTCGCCAACACCAGGCAGGCCATTGGGGATTTTCGTGAAATCATCGGTGCCCAGTTCCTTACCGGTGATTTTCACTGGCTCACCTTCATACATAATCGGCCGACTGCCATCGAAGAAAAAGGGGCAATGGTCGGTACCGATGGTATCTATCACCCCGTCGGTCAGCGCCTGCCAGATGCTTTCATTATCATCCCGGGTACGCATAGGCGGAGAACAGATCCATTTGGCGCCATCTGGCCGCTGCAGATCTTTCTCGGTGAAAAACAGATAGGGGGGACAGGTTTCACCGAATATCGGCAAGCCCTTCTGTTTGGCATACCGCAGCACATCCATTTCACCAGCCGTGTTCATATGCACCAGATAAAGCGGTGCGCCAGCCTGCGCGGCCAATGAAACCCCGCGGAAAGCAGCCTCAACTGCTCCCCAGGCGGGGCGTGTGCGCGCATGCCAGATCGGTTCAACATGGCCGGCCGCCAAAGCCTCTTGCACCAACAATTCGATCACATCACCGTTTTCAGCATGCAGCATAGGCAATAAGCCGAGAGGCACACTTGCGCGCATCAACTGGAAAATTTCTGCATCATTCAGTCGCAGGCGGTCGTTATAGGCTGTGAACATCTTCACCGAAGTGATCCCCTCTTTAACCAGCAGCGGCAATTGTGCAAGAATTCCCTGGTCAAAATGGGTAAGATTCATGTGAAAAGAATAATCGAGCGCAGCCAAACTGGCTGCCTTCTGGTGCCATCGCTCAATATTGGGCATCAAGTCACGGTCATCGTGGGCGATAAAATCCAGCACCGTGGTGGTTCCGCCAAAAGCAGCCGCTTTGTGACCGGTATAATGATCATCCGAAGATATCGTGTCGAACATGGGCAGTGCCAGATGCGTATGTACGTCGATCCCACCCGGCATCACAAACAATCCTTTGGCGTCAACCACTTGATCAACCCCATCAGGGGCAATAGTATCAGCAACTTCGACAATCTGGCTGCCATCGATCAATATATCTTGGTGGGATGAAGCCGCCGATGTTATCACAATGCCATTCTTGATCAGGATTTTCATTTGGTTCCTTTCAGCCGAACTGTGTGAATACTTTCATTCTACCAAGTTCTTCAGCAGTCAATGTTCCATACCCGCTACGAATTTCCAGCCACTCGTCATAATTCACAAGACCTCAAATTTCATGGATTAATTAAGGAGAATCCGGTACGCCGTGACCGGATTCTACTATTAGGAGGAGAGTATTTAGTAAATTATGTTTCACTTATCTATACATTTACTATAGCGACAATCAAAACAGTCTGCTTGACTTTTTCTATACCATCACCATACACACACAAAACGGCTGGGCAAATTATTGTCGGGAGGCAATCATTCCGAGAAATGGCAGCATATCGGGCGGGATATCGAAAGCAAGGGCATCAGGCTGGTTATACCCGGTTCGGGTCGCCGCTCGTTCGCAAATCATCTGCCACAACTGGTTTCTCTCGCTGCTGCGCACCACCAGATCATTTAATGAAGTAGCTCCCATAAACTGCCGTCCGGTCGTATACAGGAAGGTAAGCCGTTTCCACTCATTGGCAACAATGGGAGGATCAATGGTCTGTAATGGCCCCACACTGATCTTAAAATATTCTTCCTGTGCATGGGGGTGATCCTTTTCATCGCGGAACAGATCAACTCGCCGCACCAATTCATGTCCGCGCACTTCAGCATATACTTTCACCAGGCCGAATTCAGTCTTTGTGACCGCTTTTGGTTCGTAAAAAGCAATGTAATCAACGAAAAGCATCTTGGGCGCGCTCTTCAAGGGGATTCGATACCAGCCCAGCATTCTGGCGATGTCGAAATCCCTTATCGAAGGGAGGATGGCAACCAGAATTAGCGCACTCTCGTCTATCATTGCAGTCAGTTCCCCAGTAAGCCCGCGCCAGCCGCCAGTTCCTGCATTTCGCGGGTGATGGCCTCACGCCGGTACATTTGCAGGATTTCGGTCATCTCCAGGATCATCCGTTCGGCATTCTGGCTGGCTTCTTCCATCAATTGGTACCGTGTTGAATGTTCTGCTGCTGCCGCATTGAGTAGAATCTCATACATACGCATGGTTGCCATCTGTTTGGCAACCTGAAAGTATATGCGCACAGGGTCGGTCTCAATAATCGGCTCCGGGAAAATCTCCTGCTCCTCATCCTCCTGGCCCTCTTCCAATTCATCCGAAAAGGAAGCGAAAGGCAGCACCCGCTCCATACGAACGATTGACCTGCCCGGCCCCCTATAATGGTGTGCCATGATGAACACCTCGTCGACACGATATTGTTCATACGCCCGCATCCAGGCTGCCGAAATTTTGTGAACCGCAGAATATTCGGGCAGCGCGGTAGAAGACAGCGGCTGCCACCACACAACCGGGACCTTCGCACTGCGAAGCAAGCGGTAAAGCCGGGTGCCCAACACCCATACCGCCACACTGCGCTCTTCCGCGATTTCTTTTTCCCGGTATTTTTTTAATGCCCGCACCAGCATTTGATTGTATGAGCCGCACAACCCCCGTTCACTGCCCACAACCAGAACAATGGTAGGCTGCAAAAGCGCTGATTCATCCACACGCCGTTTTCTCGGCGCAGTCAAAGCCTCTGATTTCATTTTCGGGCCAATGATACGCAGAATATCGTCATAATTCTTTGAGAATGTTTGCATGCTGCGCTGTCTTTTTAACGCGGTCTGCCAGCTGCCCAGCGATATTGTGCGCAGCGCCTCCAAAATTGGCTTCACCGTGCTGATGTTGTCAACGCGGTTTTTTACACCCTCAAGGCCTTCCGACATACGCTACCCTCTAAAAGGTTTCGATACGATCGATTGTCCAGATGAACACAATGGCACCGCCCACACCGGCGACTACCGGCGTAGCACCCATCGAATAACTTCCTTGCGATTCTTTCTGGGTGATTGCCACATCAATCCGGCAGTTCTCGCCGATGATTGACAGCACACGCTCGACTTCGTTCTCATTGACGATGATGAACATAGTCAATTGAGTCTGCCGCAGCACCCCGCCTTCCGTTTCGGTGAATGTGGCCGTGAAACCAGCGTTGATCAAGGCATTGATCACAAATTCTGCCTCATCACGCGGAACAATCGCCATCATCATTTTCTTATCCATGATTTTTCCCTCCAGAAATGAGCGGGTTATTCCGCTTTTCTTTCTTCTTTCCAATTATCTTTGAATGCATCGATTTGTTTCTTTAACACCGACATCACTCTGTCATTGACTACACCGGTTTTATTAATGTCAAGCAACTGCTCTGGTGCCTTCCAATGCAGGTATTCTAATAGTTCACGCTCAAATTGCGGGATATCATCCACCGCAATGTCATTCAATTCACCTTGCGTGGCAATGTATAAAGATACATATTGCTGCGCCAATGACAATGGTTGATTGACCTGCTGCCGCAAGATAGCCTGCAGACGCTGGCCTGTTTCGATCTGGCGCTTGGTCGATTCATCAATATCTGTGCCAAAGCGGGCAAAACGCGCCACCTCCTCAAATTGCGCCAGTTGCAGGCGCAAGTCACTGGAAATCGAACGCATTGCTTTGGTTTGTGCGGCCCCGCCCACACGTGACACTGACCTGCCGGCGTCGATGGAAGGTTTGATCCCCCGGTTAAATTGGTCGGCATCCAGAACAATCTGGCCATCTGTGATCGAGATCAGGTTGGTGGGAATATAGGCGGAGATGTTGCCGCGCTGTGTGGTTACCATCGGCAAGGCGGTGATCGAAGCGCCGTCTTTCACTTTGCAAGCGCGTTCTAACAAGCGCGAATGGAGGTAGAAGATATCCCCGGGATAGGCCTCACGCCCTGGCGATCGACGCAGCAACAAAGATAACTCGCGGTAGGAGTCAGCATGTTTGGTCAGATCATCGTAAATGATCAATACATCTTTGCCTGACTGCAGCAAATACTCAGCCATGGTGCAGCCTGTGTAAGGTGCCAGATAGCGCATCGCCGGCGGATCGTCGGGGCTGGACATCACAACCGTGGTATAGCGCATAGCATCATGTTTTTGCAAAGTCTCAATCACTGCCAGGGTAGAGGACTTTTTCTGGCCGATTGCCACATAGATACAGTACACATCCTCTCCGCGTTGATTCAAAATCGCGTCCACGGCAATTGATGTTTTGCCCGTTTGTCGATCCCCCACAATCAACTCGCGCTGCCCTTTGCCGATTGGCAGCAATGCATCGATGAGTTTAATACCGGTATGCAAGGGCTCATGCACCGGTTCTCGTTCAACAATGCCGGGAGGCTGTCGCTCCAACACCCAGCGATCAGATGCAATCACCGGCCCGCCTTCGTCCAACGGCTCGCCCAAAGCATTGAGAACTCTGCCGATCAAGCGCGGCCCTACCGGTACAGTCAACCGTTTGCCCGTGCTGACCGCCATATCGCCACCACGGATGCCCTCGTCACTACCCAGCAAAATTACATCAATGTGGTTGTGATCAAGGTTCAACACCAATCCGCGCACGCCGGTGGGAAACTGCACCAACCCATCGATACTCTCGCCTGGCAATCCTGTCAGGGTGGCAACCCCATTGCCAATATGCTGCACTGTGCCGACATCGAAAAATTTGACTTCGCCTTTAGAAAGCGTTATTCCCTTTTCAAACAAATCCTCCATTGGCTTGAGTGGCGATTTCCCTTTGCCTGGTTTCAAGCGCTGTTTAAAATCATCCTTCACCTGCCGGACGACTGTATCATCGGGCAGTGAAAATTCCTCACGGATTGTTTTCGCCCTCAGTTCTTCAATTCGCTCAGAGATGTACTCTTTGGGCATTACATCACTCATTCGGCATCCACTCGCTTAAGTGTTCACGCACTTCATCACGCAGATCATTCAATCGTGCCGCTACCGAATTCTCAACGATCATATCACCGATACGGATACGGGTTCCCATCACCAGGGAAGGATCAATCTCAATTTCTACGGTGACATTGCGGTTGGCTAACGCGCTGAAAGTGCGCACGAGTTGGCGCTGTTGCTCGGGAGTCAATTCGTGAGCGGTGTTCACATACACCGTGGGCTTGCGATCACCCAGGGAGTCTCGCAAAGTCTGCACCTGGCGGATGTTACCGCGTCCCAGGTCCCACAACGTGTCATTAATTTCACGCACAAATATCTCATTTAACTCGGTGGGGGCAGCTTTACCAATTACTTTGCCGCCAATATCAATGATCGTGTCAAGAACGCGCTCATAAAAAGCTTCCATCGATTGCTGCTGAATCGCCTGTGCTTCACTATACGCCTCTCCCAATATCACTTCAGTTTCCTGACGTGCCCGTTCCAACATGCGGTCGTGATTTTTCTGGATCTGCTTCTCTGCATTTTCGACAATCTCGTTTACCATTTCATCTGCCTGCGCCAATTGTTCTTCCAACTCTGCGCGCATGCGGTCTACCTCTATGTTTTTCTCCTTCAATTCGTTGATCAGACGGTTCTTTTCTTCAGTGCGCTTTTCCACAACCCTCATCACGGCCTTGAACAACAGGAAATAGAGCGCTGCAGCCAGCGCAAGAAAGTTAATGATCTGCCATATGACGGTCGTAAAATTAATATCCAGCATCAATTACTCCATTCTGATCAGAGTGCAGGGAAGAAACGGTCAAGCAACGGGTTAGCAAAGATCAAAATCAACATTATCAGCAGGACATAGATAGCGGTGGTTTCAAGCAGCGCCATAGAGATGAGCAACGTTGTACGCAAATCTCCTGCAGCTTCAGGCTGGCGTGCCATACCTTCCAGCGCTTTTTGTGCGGCTTTTCCTTCTGCCAACGCTGGTAGTGCTGTGCCCAGCACAATGCCAAGGCCGGTGACAATAATGGTTGTGATTGTGACGATTAATTCTGGTGACATTTAGTTATTACCTCCAAAAGTTATTTATGATTTCTTTCAAAACTATGCTGCTGCCAATTTTCTCTTTACCAACTCTTCTGTGGTGACCACACCAGCGCCAATATATGTAGCCGCCAGTATCGTGAAGATATAAGCCTGGATCAAGCCAGTCGCCGCCCCATACAGTGCCATAACAGAGGGCAAGAAATAAGGCAGTAGTGAAAAAATGATCGCAACGATCAATTCAATGCTGATGACATTGCCGAAAAGACGCAATGTCAATGACAATGCGCGTGTAAAATGTCCGATCAATTCAAAAGGCAGCAGGATGATGATCGGTTTCGCCAGACTCTTCAGATAGCCAACCAAACCCTGACTGCGGATTCCAAAATAATATACTGAGAAGAAAACGGTGATGGCCAGCGCAGCGGTTGTGTTCAGGTCCTTGGTTGGATTCTCGACCCCGGGGATCAAACCCAGCACATTCGCGCCAGCGATGAACAAAAAGAAAGTACCGATAAATGGCACATACGGGGTGGCTTCCACCCCCATCGTACTTCCCAAAAGGTCGGTGATAAAATCGACAATCATCTCCAGAGCGATCGGTTTCTTTCGGCCCAGGAGCCATGCCAAAAATATCATGATCACCATAATAATCCATGTTGATGTGACCGTATTGGTAATCGGCATTCCCCAAATTGTGAAAACAACTTGTGGTGTTACGAAATCCATAACGATTGATCCTTTGTTTCTTTCAATTGCATCCAATCTTGCTTATGACGAATGATAAAAACCAGTGCTGCCCAGTAGGTGACAATAAAAACAACCATCGAAGAGGCAATGATAAGTAAATTTTGCTGCACCAACTGCCATAAGTATACCCCGAGAACACAAAGCCTAATCCAGAATAATTGCCAAAAACGTGATAGCGACTTCGCGGGTGCTGCCGGGTTCATCATACGCACAGACATTGTGTGCAGCAAAACACAGCACACAGCCACAAAAAAAGCACTGACAAACCAGACAATCATAAGCCTAAATCGTGCTCCTCTTCTTCATCAATATCTTCCTCGAAAAAGGTATCCCAGTCATCATCCCATTCTTTGTCCCATGCTTCCCATTCCTCATCGGAAATCGGCCTGCCTTTGACTGTTGTTTTGGTATCATGCATGCGCTGAACAGCCCTTACCAGATTATAAAACCCAGAAAACACGCCAACAAACAGAAAGGTAATCGTAAACACATAACTATTGCCGCTTAAACGGTCGATGACCTGTCCCAAAAATGCCCCGCCCACGATTGGCAATGAAATTTCCCAGCCAATTGACGAAGACGAAAGGGCTTCACGCCACAAATGTTGGGGGGTTTGGGGTTCGTCATCACCCTGAATCCACATGACCATCACTTTATAACTTCAATCTCTTTATCAGTGCCTGTGAGAATCTCGAAAACTCCTCTTCGCCCTCTGAGGTTTCAACAAACAATCCACTACCGCCAGCATCAATCGCCTCCTCAGTCAGCCTTCCGCCCGTGAAGATGGTGACAACATTCTCATCTACACGCAGAATTCCGCCAAACAAGCGAATCTCATTCTCCTTTTCTCCATCGTCATAAACAACGGCACCGTCAACGGTTTCAGCCAGTAAGGGGGTGTGCCCGGGGAAAAAGGCAATCTCGCCATCTGGCAATTGCGCCACGATGCGCTTCATCTGGCTGCCTTCAAAGATCACTTCCCCTGGAGAAACCACTCGCAGTGTCAGCAGTTCACTCAACTTCGACCTCACTGACCTGCTTCATACTTTCTGCCTGCTGCAGAACATCATCAATGGTACCGGCCAGGTAGAATGCCTGCTCAGGCACTTCGTCATGTTTGCCTTCCAGAATTTCCGAAAAACCCCGCAAGGTATCCGGCAATGTCACATATCTGCCTTTGTGGCCGGTGAAATTTTCTGTTGAGAAAAAAGGCTGGGTCAAAAATCGCTGGCAGCGGCGCGCGCGATGCACAGCGGTCTGGTCGTCTTCACTCAGCTCTTCCATACCTAAAATCGCGATCACATCCTGCAACTCTTCATAACGTGTCAACAAAGATCGTACACTTGTTGCGATCCGGTAGTGTTCCTCGCCGACCGATACCGGCGACAACAAAGAACTGGTGCTGGACAAGGGGTCAATGGCAGGATAGAAACCCATACTTGCCTGACGCCGGGATAGCACCGTGGAGGCATCCAGATGTCCGAAGGTTGCCACCACCGCCGGGTCAGTGATGTCGTCTGCCGGCACATACACTGCTTGAATGGAGGTCACACTGCCTGCACTCGTTGTAGCGATACGCTCCTGCAGCATTCCCATCTCACTTTCCAACGTCGGCTGGTAACCTACAGCACTGGGCAAGCGGCCCAACAGGGCAGAAACCTCCGCCCCAGCCTGAATATAGCGGAAGATATTGTCGATGAATAACAACACCGGTCGTTTCTCATAATCTCTAAAATATTCTGCCATGGTTAGGGCGGTCAGCCCCACCCGCAAGCGGGCACCGGGCGGCTCATTCATCTGCCCGAAAACCAGCACAGTGTTATCGATTACGCCACTTTCTTTCATTGCCAGCCAAAGGTCGTTACCCTCGCGGCTGCGCTCTCCCACTCCCGCAAAAAGCACAATCCCCTGGTGTTCAGCGATGGTATCCCGCATCAACTCAATCATCAACACCGTTTTCCCAACGCCCGCGCCGCCGAACAATCCGATCTTGCCACCCTGTGGATAGGGCGTTAACAGATCAATGGCTTTGATGCCGGTAATGAAAGGTTCGGTGGCAACGCGCTGCTCTGACAACGGCGGTGAGTCATGATGAATGGAAGCCTTTTTGGCAGATTTGACAGGTGGCAATCCATCGATCGGATCTCCGATAACGTTGAACATCCTCCCCAGGGTTTCGCGCCCGATGGGTACCTGGATGGGAGCACCGGTGTCTTCAACTTCCATTCCACGCGCCAAACCAGAAGTGCTTTGCATCGAAATGCAGCGAACCGTTTGTGCATTGATATGTTCCTGCACCTCCAGCACAATCAGTCTATTGTCAGGGGTTTTAATATGCAAACTATTATGAATGGCGGGTAGATCACCAGTGGAAAATTCCACATCGATCACCACCCCCATGATACGCACAACAAAGCCTGTCCTGATCAAATATGAACTCCTTTGTTAACTACATGATGAGAATGATAAGCGGGAAATGAGTTGTAACCCTCATCAATTATACTTTAACCTGATGAGGTTTAAAAAATTCTTATAAAACTTATAACAATAAATATCTCCTCTACCCAAACAAAACCAGTCTGGAGTAAAATGGATGAGGATGAGGCAGAGCAACTGCCAACTGAAGAAATCGAGAATGAATAAGGAGATTACATATGCACGAGTTGATCAATAAACTAAAGGATATCCAGTCAGAATTAACCGATTTGGGACACGCTGCATCGGTTATGGGATGGGATCAGGTAACGTATATGCCGCCTGGAGGCGCGGAAGACCGCGGCAATGCGCTCGCCACCCTTTCCAAGATCATTCACATGAAAACCACCGATCCAGCCATCGGCGAAATCCTGGAAGAACTGGAACCGCACATCGCCCAGCTCGATCCTGACAGTGATGACGCCCGCTGGTTCAAGGTCACGAAACGCGGTTATGAAAAACAAACCCGCATGCCGGTTGATTTCATCATGCGTTGGACCAAAGAAACCTCTATCGCCCAGATGAAATGGCAGGAAGCCCGCCAGAAGTCAAACTTCTCTATCTTCCAGCCCAACCTGGAGACCATTGTAGAACTGGCCAAAGAGGGCAGCAGTTTCTTCACCCCCTATGACCATATCTATGACCCCTTGCTCGACATGTATGAGCCAGGCATGAAGACCGCAGATGTAAAAACGATTTTCGAGGCACTGCGCCCGGTTCAGGTTGAAATCATTCAAGCCATCAAAGACTCACCGCAGGTCGACGATTCTTTCCTCAACACCACTTTCCCGAAACAGGGCCAGTGGGACTTTGGCATGGAATTGTTAAAAGCAATCGGATTCGACCTGAATCGCGGCCGGCAGGATTATTCCGCCCATCCCTTCACCAGCGGCTTCAGCATCAACGATGTGCGCATCACCACCCGCATTGCGGAAGATGATTTGATTTCCGGCATGATGTCCACCTTGCACGAAGGCGGTCATGGCCTGTACGAAATGGGATACAACCCGGCTTATTCACGAAATGCCCTGCACGGTGCTGCTTCTCTGAGCGTTCATGAATCTCAATCACGCATGTGGGAGAACTTGATCGGGCGTTCGCTGCCCTTCTGGCGCAAATACTACCCCCGCCTGCAAAGCTACTTTCCAACCCAATTGGGCAATGTCACGGTTGAGCAATTCTACCGCGCTGTCAACAAAGTGGAACCCTCATTCATTCGCGTAGAAGCGGACGAAGCCACTTACAACCTGCATATCATGCTGCGTCTGGAGATTGAATTAGGGCTGATCGAAGGCAACATCAAAGTGGCTGAACTGCCTGAGTATTGGAATGACACCATGCATGCCTATCTCGGCATCACCCCTCCCA
>Ga0334888_1000950_pt1 | contig 41509 bp, 36 predicted proteins | sample GraSluR1_MG_FD_207227 | JGI IMG/M metagenome (GOLD analysis project Ga0334888, IMG submission 207227) | Sludge microbial communities from methane-producing bioreactor in Wageningen University, Netherlands - Granular Sludge_3_08-R1 | ecosystem: Engineered > Bioreactor > Anaerobic > Unclassified ...
CCCATTTTTCTAACAATGGTCTCAAAATGTCGATCATTAATGCCAATTCCCTGAGATTCATAAACATGCTGAAGTTCGTTAACTATATTAAGTTGAGTAGCTAATAAACCTTTAATTTTAAGTAATTGGTTATGGTCAACTGAACCCATAGTAATCTTCTGTCCAGCATAAACTAAATCTTTATCTTTAATGGCTAATTTAGCATTTGCTGGTAAAACATAGGATTCAACTTCATCATCTGTGGTAGAACGAATTTCAACCACCCTTTCTCCCTTCTTTTCAGCAACCTTTGCCTTACCTGCAATTCTAGAAACAATAGCCTTAGATTTTGGAGTTCTGTTTTCAAACAGCTCCTCAACACGAGGCAAACCTTGCGTCACATCAAGTCCGACAATACCAGCTGAATGTTTAGTTCTCATGGTTAATTGAGTTCCTGGTTCACCAATAGATTGAGCTGCTATCACTCCAACCGGAGTACCAATAGTGGCAATCTTTCGGCTTGAAAAATCACGACCATAACAGGCTGCACAAATACCTTTTCTAGCTGCACAGGTTAGTGGAGAGCGAACCTTAACACTCTTTACTTCATTTTTATCAATTTTTTCTGCAACAGCTGGTGTTATGATCTCTCCTTTTTTAACAATTACTTGACTATTAATTTTTATTTCTTCTAAAGAAATTCTGCCTCTAATTCGATTGGCAAAAACTGTTGAACGATTATCTCTGGTAACTTCAATCCCTTCATCTGTGCCGCAGTCTTCCATGCGAATAATAATGTCGTGTGAAACATCTACTAGACGTCGGGTTAAATAGCCAGCGTCAGCAGTTTTTAGTGCTGAATCAGTTAAACCTTTTCTTGAACCTCTAGCTGAATTGACATATTCAAAAATAGATAAACCCTCCCGGAAATTGGACTTAATCGGCATCTCGACAATATTACCCAAAGGATCGACCACCAAACCTCTCATTGCAGCTAGCTGTTTTACTTGATCTTTTGAGGCTCTAGTCCCTCCAGAATCAATAATTATTTTCACTGCATTATCTTCATCATAAGACTGCCATGTTAAATCTGCTACCTCTTCAGTGGTACTCATCCAAATATCAAAATTATTCTTTTTTCTTTCCTCATCAGTAATCAACCCTTGCTGATAATTTTCATGAAGTTTTTCTGCGTTACTATTTGACTCTTTAATAATATCGTCTTTTGATCGATTTATTTTACAATCTGTAACCCCAACCGATATTCCTGACAAAGTAGCTGCCCTAAACCCTAAATCTTTAATATTATCAATAATGTCCACGATAACTTCTTCGTCCAAATTCTCAATTGCTTGGGTAACAATATCTTTAATTTTTTCAGAATCCACATTTTCATTGATAAAAGGCATATCTTCAGGAAGAATTTGGTTAAACTCAACCCTACCATAAGTAGTACGAATAATTTCTTGTTTGTCTCCCTTTTTAATCCTAACTTTAATAGGTTGGTGCAAATCAATTAAACCAATTTGAAATGCGTGTAAAACTTCATCCTCATCAGCAAAAACATTTGGATGCTCAGAAATTGATTCATTTAATATGGTCTGATAAAAAATGCCCATAGCCATTTCTTTGTTGGGAACAGTAATAGGTTGACTGTTGGCTGGTTTCAGCAAGTTTTTACTAGCCATCATGTAATTAAGAGACTCCTCTTGGGCGTCTTTGGTTAAGGGTAGGTGAACTGCCATTTGATCACCATCAAAGTCAGCATTATAGCCAGCACAAACACAGGGATGAATTTCTATTGCTTTACCATCAATTAATTTTGGATAAAAAGCTAAAATACCTAGTTTATGTAAAGTAGGAGCACGATTTAACAAAACAGGATGATTCTTAGTGACTTTCTCTAGAGCATCGTAAACCTCAGGCTCATGACGATCAACTAAATTGCGGGCACTTTTAACATTAGGGGCAGCTCCCTGCAAAATAAGCTCATGGAAAACAAATGGTTTAAAAATCTCTAAGGCCATGTCTTTTGGCAAGCCACACTCATTAAGTCTTAAATCAGGTCCCACTACAATAACGCTTCTTCCGGAATAATCAACTCTTTTACCCAAAAGATTTCTTCTAAATCTTCCTTTTTTACCTTTCAGCATGTCAGACAGAGATTTTAAAGGCAATCTTTGCGGACGTCGACGAGTGGAAACTTTAGTATCAATTAAAGAATCGACAGCTTCCTGCAGCATTCTTTTTTCATTGCGCAAAATAATATCTGGAGCTCCTAAATTGATCAGGTGCTTCAAACGATTATTACGATTAATCACCCTTCGATATAAATCATTTAAATCAGAAGATGCAAACCTGCCGCCTGACAACTGAACCATTGGTCTCAAGTCAGGAGGAATTACCGGCAAAACCTTAATAAACATCCATTCGGGATCAATAGCGGCTTTTCTAAAGCTTTCCACTGCCTTTAATCTTTTTATATAGCCTGCTGATTTTGTTTTACTTTTTGTCTCTTTAATCTTTTGGTGTAACTTATCTTCTAAAACTTCTAAATTAATTTCCTTAATTAGCTTGTAAACACTTTCAGCACCCATGCCAACCTCAACAAAAGACTCGGCTTGATAGTCCATAAGTTTAATATATTCATCTTCGGTTAAAACGGATTTTTTCTTAATATCCTTCACCATAGACTTAATGGTGTCATAAATCTCAGTATTACGGTCAATCTGTTCTGTTAATTCCTGCTTGGTTTGAACTATGGCTTTTTTGGCCTTTAATTCAAGTGCTTCCTTTTTCAACTCTAATGTTTCTTTTTTAGTAATTTTTTTCTCTAATTTCTTTTTATCTACTTTAAGTTGTTCCTTAATCTGTACAATTTTTTCTTCTGCCTCTTGTCTTAAGCTTTCTTCTGATTCAACCTGAGCAACATCAAGATTGTCTAAAATCGTTGCCCGAGCCCCCTCATCAACTCCCAATACAATGTATTGTGAAAAGTACATAACAGAACTAATATCTCTAGGGGATATATCAAGTATGCGAGAAAGGATGGAAGGAGCTCCTTTAAAATACCAAACATGAGCTACTGGAGCAGCAAGCTCAATATGTCCCATTCTTTCTCTTCTAACTCTAGAATGAGTCACTTCTACTCCACATTTATCGCAAATAATTCCCTTATATCGACGCCGTTTGTATTTACCACAGTGACACTCATAATCCTTAACAGGTCCAAAAATCTTTTCGTCAAACAAACCGTCTTTTTCAGGTTTAAGGGAACGATAATTTATTGTTTCTGGCTCCTTTACTTCTCCATAAGACCAATCAAGAATGTCTTCGGGCGAAGCTATTTTGATCTGTAGGGCTGTAAAATCAATAATGTTTTTCATAATCTGGTGAGTACTCTAATTTGATTGTTTAAAAAATTATTAAATATAAAGTATTTTTTATGCCTCCTCATCTTGTTCATCTTCAATTTCTTGGTCATCCTCTAGATCTTCATCTGTTGGTTCTTGATCTTCTTGCAGTTCGTCTTCTTTTTCTTCTTCTGCCTCCTCTTGTGGAGGTGAGTCCTCTTCATCGCTAAAAGATAAATCTTCATCTTCAACAATCACCTCTGCTTCTTGATCCTCCTGATCTTCTTCTTCCTTTAGGTCTAGAGGAATTACATCTAAAGATAAGGCATTGAGTTCTCTCATTAAAACCTTAAAAGACTCTGGCACTGTTGGAGCTGGAATATCAATTCCTTTGACCATTGCTTTAAAAGCCCTAGATCTTCCGCCAACATCATCTGATTTAATGGTTAACATTTCTTGCAAAGTATAAGCTGCTTTGTGAGATTCAAGAGCCCAAACCTCCATCTCTCCAACTCTTTGTCCACCCATCTGAGCTTTACCACCCAAAGGTTGTTGGGTCACTAAAGAATAGGGCCCTGTTGATCTGGCATGAACTTTATCATCTACCATGTGAACTAACTTCAGCATATAAGTTACGCCAACTGCTGTTTTTTCACGATAAGCCTGACCTGTCCTGCCATCATATAATTGAGCTTTACCGCTACTTGGTAAGCCTGCCTTTTCTAATTCTTGCCAAATCTTTTCTTCATCAATATTTTCAAAAACTGGCAAAGCAACCTTATAGTTTAATTCCTGAGCAGCCCATCCTAAATGAGCTTCTAGTAACTGTCCTAAATTCATTCTAGCCAAAACAGATAAAGGAGAAATAATCACGTCAATTGGAGTACCGTCTTCTAAATGAGGCATGTCTGCTACTGGAACAATTTTTGAAATAACTCCCTTGTTACCATGGCGTCCAGCCAATTTGTCTCCAACTTTAATTTTTCTTTTTTCTGCAACTCTAACTTTGACTTGTTTTAAAACCCCTGGATTAAGTTCGTCATCTTGATCCCGATCTAGAATCTGCACATCAATCACAGTCCCTCGCTCACCATGAGGCATTCTCAAAGAAGTGTCTCTTACTTCTTTAGATTTTTCTCCAAAAATAGCCCTGAGCAATCTCTCTTCTGAGCTTAATTCTGTTTCACCTTTTGGAGCAACTTTTCCTACTAAAATATCTCCTGAACTAACCTCACTACCGATACGAACAATTCCTTCTTCAGTTAAATTTGCTAAATAGTTTTCCGAAACATTTGGAATGTCATTAGTTAATTCTTCGGGCCCTAATCGAGTATCCATAACTTGGGCTTCATGCTCGCTAATATAAACTGATGTCAGTAAATCATCTTTAACCAGTCTATCTGAAACAACAATAGCATCTTCATAGCCCAAACCATCAAAAGAAGCATAAGCGATCAATAAATTTGTCCCTAAAGCCAACTCTCCTTGCTCTGAAGCTGGACCATCTATAATTAAATCTCCCTTCTTGACTCTATCCCCTACGTTAACCAAAGGTTTTTGTGAATAGCTGGTACTTTGTGAAGTTCTAATAAATTTTGAAATTTTATAAACTTCAGTATTATCAACCAAATTGATATTAGGAATCTCAGATTCTTCATGCTCCTTTTTAGCATCATCAAGTTCTGTTTTATTAATCTTAATTATGATTTTTTGTCCATCAGCATATTCAACCACTCCTCCATGAAGAGCATAAATTGTACGACCCATGGCTTGAGAGACGACTGCTTCCATACCTGTTCCTACGATGGGAGATTCTGCTTTAATTAAAGGTACGGCCTGGCATTGCATATGACTACCCATCAAAGCTCGGTTAGCCTCATCATGAGCAATGAAGGGAATCAGCGATGCTGAAGTTCCTACCACTTGCCTGGGGACTACATCAATATATTCAACTTGATCCACTGGGCCTTCTAAAAACTGATTGTTGTGACGAAAAGCCACCCACTCATCTTTAATAAAATTATCTTTATCAATATCTAATTCAGCATGAGTAATTTTGTAATCTTCTTCTTCATCAGCAGCCATGTAAACAATCTCATTTGTCACCTTCATCTTGTCCCCCTCAGCTATTACCCTCCTATAGGGAGCTTCTAAAAATCCAAAGTTATTAACTCTAGTATAAAGAGCTAAATAGGTTACTAAACCGATATTTGGCCCTTCAGGTGAACGAACTGGACAAATTCTTGAATACTGGGAAACATTAATATCCCTCATAGAAAAGGCAGCACGCTCTCTAGTGACTCCACCGCTACCTAATACAGAAAGTCTTCTTAAATTATCAATTTCTGATAAAGGATTAGTCTGGTCCAATATTGCTGACAAACGATTCCTACGGAAAAATTGAGAAACAGTGGCTATCAAAGGACGAGCATTAACCAACGCAGATGGAGTTAAACTTGAATCAGTCTTGGTGAGAGACATTTTTTCTCGAATCGATTTTTCTAAACGAATCAAACCAATTCTAAAAGCAGTGTCCTTTACCAATTCACCGATTCTTCTTACTCGACGATTACTTAAATGATCAATGTCATCAACTTTTCCCTGTCCATTTTGTAGGCCGATTAAATAACGAATCGTTTCAATAATATCTGCTTTATCTAAAACAGTTAAGTTTTCATCAATATCAGTTTTAAGTCTTCTGTTAAGCTTATAGCGACCAACTCTACCAAGGTTATACCTTCTTTCATCGAAAAAATGAGTTCGAAAATAATCTCTGGCAGTATCAATAGTGGCAGGCTCTCCAGGTCTAAGTTTTTCATAAATTTCTACCAAAGCTTCATCTTTAGTGGTAGTGTCATCCTTTGCCAATGTGTTTTCAACTAAATTAAATTCATCTTGTTTGGAAATATCCTTGTAAAGTTCTAGGATTTGCTCATTGCTTTCAATGCCAAGTGCTCTTAATAAAACAGTTGCTGGAACTTTTCTTCTTCTGTCAATTTTGACTGTAATTACATGCCTTCTGCTAACTGCAATCTCTATCCATGAACCTCTTAGTGGTCTTAGCTCAGCTAGATAATAAACCTCACCAGTATTGCGATATTCCTCTCCAGAAAAAAATACTCCAGGAGATCTCACTAGCTGTGTCACGATCCCTCGCTCAATGCCATTAATCACAAAAGTACCAACAGGAGTCATTTTAGGAATATCCCCTAAAAATACATCTTGAGTTCTTCTCTCTCCAGTTTTTTTATTAATTAAAGTTGTTTCAACATATAAGGAGGTCTCGTAAGTTAAATTCTTTCTTTTAGCCTCAGCCACTGAATACTTAGGCTCGTTATAATGATGAGCTCCGAATTTAAGAAGCCAATTTTTACCAGTGTAGTCCTCGATTCCTCTGCCGCCATTAATTTGAGACAGGGATTCTTGAATCCCGTTTTGCAAAAAATCTTCATAACTTTCAATTTGCAATCCAATGAGGTCTAGTTCTGGTAATTCTTCAGTTTTCTTCCCCCAATATTGTCTTTGGCTATTTTGCATAGAGGCTCCTTAAATTATTCAACTCAAGCAAGTTAAAAAGAGGCTAACTTGTAGCCTCTAAAAAAACCAGATTGAGAATTAGTTTTGAGAAATCACTAATTTAAATTTAAATATTTTCTATATTTTTAATATTGCTATATTACGATTGTGATAAGCTAAATTAAAACCTGATCGCTATTAGTGACAAAGTTTTTTACAACTTTCTGACACTCCACAAAATTAACGCAGTTTACATAAAAGCGTATTTTATCAGGATCAATTTATTAACGCAAGTATTGATCAATATTTTGATTGTGTTCCTCAAGATTGCGTCCAAAATGAACTCTCCCTTGGTTATCGTGAATATAGAAAAGATAATCTGAAGACTCAGGACGCAAAGCTGCCTCAATAGCATTAATGCCTGGATTACAAATTGGTTTTGGAGGAAGACCAGGGTTTAGGTAAGTGTTAAAGCTGGAATCAAGATTTTTATCTGCTTGCCTAGGGACAGCCCACCAACTACCTAAATCACTGTCGTATCCCTTAGCATATTGTAGAGTGGCATCAACCTGCAAGGGCATACCCGACCCCAACCTCTTCCATAAAACGCCAGAAATTAACTTCATCTGCTCAAAATCTCTAGCTTCTCTTTCTAATAAAGAAGCCATGGTTAATATCTCATTCAATGTATATTTTGAATCTTCAATCTCTTCCCTGAAGGGTTCAATTCTCTTTTCAAAAGTATTATTCATCAATAACACTAAAGCCTGAGTAGTTATCTCTTTTGGTACCAAGTATGTATCTGGAAACAACTTTCCTTCAAGCGCTACAGTCTGGGTTAAAAATTCATCTGCATCATAAGCAGTTAACGAATACTGTTGTAAGCTTTGAGCTATTTCTTCGCGACGCATACCCTCTGGTAAAGTAATCCACAAATCATCGGCTCCTTCGCCTAGGATTTCTAAAATAGCAGCCACATCCATTGCTGGAGAAAGTTCAAAGCTCCCAGCTTGAATTTGATATTTATCGCTGTTTAGGCGGTAGTAAATCTTAAAAAGCAAATCACTTTTAATAAATCCCTTTTCTTTTAATCTACTGCTAATAGTAGCCACACCCTCTCCTTTTTTAACCACAAACCTCTCTAACTGCCGATTATTTGGCTCAGGAGCCTGAAGCAAAGATAAGCCGTAAATAACAGTAATCATCGTTACAACAAAAAGGCTTGCAATAGTTATTAATGCTATCTGAATAATTTTAGTTTTTTGTTTCATCATTATTAAAATTTATTTTTAAAGGTGAAAGTAAGTTTAACATATTTTAAGGAGATTAACCTAATTGTCTAGGTGAGAAGAATTTTCTAAAGCTAGCCACTCCTCCAAAATAAAGGCTGCTGCAAAATGATCGATATACTTTGGAATAGGTTTACTCCTTAATTTCATCCTTGCTATTACTTCAGAAGAAGACAATGTCTCGTCAAAATAAATTATGGGTATTGATAGTAGGTCTTGAAGTTTTTTTTCAAATCTGCGTGTCTTTCTAGCTGTCTCATTCTCAGAAATTCCTAAAATAATTTTTTTAATTTGGTTTTTGTTGCAATAATTCACAATCTCTTCAAGCGCTTCATCTTGGTTTTGATAATGAATAATTTTTAGCGGTTGTGCTAAAAAGTCTTGGTTAACCGCTAGGCCCATTCTTTTTGTACCAAAATCAATTGCTAATAATTTTTCTTTCATAAATCTTTCATTCCCTGATCAATTGAGCAGTGACAACTCCTCTTCGCAAATAGGTTCCCTCAGGAACACAGGTTACTAATTTTAGCTGTCGACTATTATAATCCTGAGATAAGATATATGTGTCAGTAGGCTTAACCTCTACCTTATCCTGTACTATATAGGTATACCTAACATCACCATAATTAAGATATATTTTATCTCCTGGCTCAAGAGTCATTATTGTGCTAAAAATAGAATTATAACGACGAGGATTATTTTCACTAGGATTATAAAAGTGACGTAATAAAGAATGACCAAAAATTACAGGCGATCCTGGTTTACCTGGAAGTGACGTGCCCGGGTATTGAATAAGACTTTCCTCTAAATTTGTTCCTCCTATTTTAACAACAGCATTATTAACATCTAACTTGGGAATTTCCAAAACATATTCACCTGTTTGTTTAGACAACAAACTTGTTCTGTTTACTAAATCTGCAACCATTTGATCCTCAAACCAATTAGACAAATTTGTATAGTCTAATTCTGCATCAACAATAATAGGACCTTGTCTGATTTGAGACATTTCATGGCCCAATTCACCTGACCTTGCTGTTTGGGCCACAACTAAAGGAGTTGTGCTCAAGATAATTTCCTGAGGAATAGGGGCAATTAGGGTTGGCGAGGCTGGCAAATTTTTTAAATAAAAACCAATTATTGGAACTACAGCACTACCTAATAAAAATAGTCCTACAACTATCAAAAAAATTGGCACAAACGTTGCGCCCAAACGGATTATTGCCGGAACCGACTTCACTGCTTGCTGCCTATGTTTATCGTCAACAGTTTTTTCAACCTCTTGAGTGACAGTAAGTCTAGCTAATTTTTCTTCCACTTGAGCTTCTACTTCTTCATAGCTACCATTTTCAAGCAAAGCCTGTCTATAAAGCTTAATTAACTCTTTACGATCTAATTCAAGATTATTTGACTGAGACATAGCTAATTAATGCTAAGAACTATACGATCAGCTTCTGTGGGCAATGATTTAAAAAAACTAGCAGCCAAGGCAGGCCTAAATGTAAAATCTACCTGTGCTGCAATATTTAAATTATCAAGCTGAGATTGTACTTCTTGAATAGATAATCCAACTAATTCTTCTTTTAAATCTTCTTCTACTACTACAGCTTTGACGATACCTGATATTTCTGCTTCTAGACTAACCCTATCACTATCCTCCTCAGTTATCACCCTAGGATCAACAGTGGGTTCTTGGTCAGTAAAAATATAATTCTGTGGAACGTCATTCTCTAAAACAGCTTGAGATAAAGCAATCAAGTCTTTGGTTGTGTAGGTTAGACCTTGCAAACTAATAGTTAAAGACAAACTTACTTTATCTACTTCTTCACCTATCTCATCGCTATAGGTTTCCTCTACTATTTGATAAACTTCTGTTGGAATAACATAATCTGCCTGCCCTGCATTTTCTCCCAATTCTTCCCTAGCCTTTTTAAGCAATCTTTGCCTCAGGTTAACCAATAATTCTTGATGATCTTCTTGTGAGACAACTCTAATTTCTCGGCTTGATCCACCAGAAAAATCTTCTTCAGCACGTGCTGAATAAGTATTAGTACTAAAATCTTCAATTCTAAATTCAGTTTTATTACTAATGTTACCTTCTGCCCCAATTTCTTTAGCAGTTAAAATAATTTTAAGTCTGCCAAATTCTCTAATTTCGCCCTCACCATCTTCAGTCTCTTCAACTGAAGCAGCTGGGACTACAAAATCTTCTGTTGCTTCAAATTCTAAATTCTCAGCCTTAAAAACAGTACCGGCTGAAAAAGTTTTTTCTTCATCAGTTTTATTAAAAACCACCACTTCTCCTTGAGCCTTTTCTCCCACTTCCTTTATCCCCGTGGTTTGAGTTTCCTGACTATCTGATACTTCATAATTTACCACACTTGCTTTTAGTAAATTATTGGCAGGATCAGAGGTTGCAATCGTGGGGTCTAAAATAATTGTTGCGGTCTGCTGAATAGTTTGGGTGTCAGGACTTAGTACTACTGTAACCTGATAACTATTTTTAAGCAAAAAATAATAAATAATGGCTGAAGCAATGATGCCAATTATCACACTTAGAATAATAATAATTTTAAAATTAAATTTTTTATCTCTACTGGAAATTTTTGGGCTATCTTTTTTAAGGTTTTTAAAAGTCGGTAAAAATTTTAAAAACCTCTTTCTTGAATCAAACAACCTATCTTTTTTTGTTTCTATTTCTCCCTGCTGCTGTTCTTCTTTTTTGTCATCTTTGACATCCGCCACCTGTTGGGCTTTTACCGCACTGATTGGCACACCAAAACTAGCCTGATGAAATTCTTCTTTTTCTTCTTTATCTATTGATTGAAACACAGAAGCGTCAGTTTCTGCTTCACTTTGCATAGATATAATTCCAATTTGCTTAGCTATGGCTTCACCACAGTTTTTAGCAATAATTTCTAGCAAACGATCTGGATCAATAACTTCAATAATTGGCTTTTGGATAAAATTAAATTGATCAGTCCAATCCAAAGTAAATAGCTGCTGTTGATATAACCTTAATTTTTCTTGATCAATAACTGAGGATGACAAAATAATATTAGGAGGAAGCTTTAATCCATTAGCGGAAAAATTTTGCTCCAATCTAGCCAGGGCTTCATGAACATCAGAAACAATGTCTTGAGAGCGACCAACTGACAAAGACCCTACTGTTTTCCCTTGTTTAATCACCATCAAATCTAAAAAATTTGTCCCCATATAAAGAACAATTGACGATAAATAGCTGTTTTCTTTAATTAAAAATTGATGGATTGCTTCTGTAATTAAAACAAAACCTATAGCTTCTAGCGAAAGCGATTCTGTAATTTTTTTCAATTCCTGCTCGTGAGATTCTAGAATGGCATTATTTTCTACCCAATGAGGTTCAAAGGCAAATAAAACTTGATCAGTTTCCTCAGATTTCTTTCCTAAATCCTGCAAGCTTTCATCTAATTGGATCAGCTGCTCTTCCTGAGTGCTATAAAATCTTACTTTTGATTTATTTAAAATTACAATCTTCTGATCAATAACTTGCCATAAAGCTGCTTGTATTGATTGATCAGTTAAAACAATCAAGATAAAAAGATCATTTTTTTTGATTAAATTTTTAGAAAAAAGGTTTGGCAGGCCCATATTAAAAAATTTTAATTATCATTAATATCAATAACAAATTTACAGCTAGATATCATTATATTAGAGTTTTGCAAAAATGAGAAATTATTAAGATTTACAATAGGCCTGTAATAAACTATTTGAGTTTAGCGAAGATAGACCCTGCGTACTCCAGCTGATGCAGATTTTTCTTTAAAAATCTCAATTTCCTCAATTTCACCAGTTGAATCTACGTGGGGTCCTCCACAAATTTCCTGAGAAACAATTTCGTCTTGACCAATTTGATAAACATCAACTGTCTCAGAATATTTATCCAAAAAAGCAGCTAGGGCACCAGCCTTGATTGCTTTGTTTTTATCCATTGTTTTTTTAATAACTGGCAAATCTTTTTTTATCCAGTTGTTTACCATGTTTTCAATCTTTTTTAATTCGTTCCTATCTACAGCTTTTGGATGAGAAAAATCAAAACGCAATCTCTTCTCAGTAATATGAGATCCTTTTTGAATCACGTGTTCTCCCAAAACTTCTCTTAAGGCAGCGTGCAAGAGATGCGTGGCAGTATGATAAGCAATCGTTCTTGTCGCACTATTAGCCAGACCACCTTTAAATCTTTGATCGACTCCTCTTTTGGAGACCTTAATATGTAATTTTTTTTGTAAATTAAAATCTTTCTCTAAATTTTTATCAAGCTTAATTTTTCTTGATTTGGCCTCTTCAATACTCATTTCAAGCGGAAAACCATAAGTTTGATATAAGTCATAAGCCAATACTCCGGTTAATTTTTGATTTTCTGATGTTAGTTGATTAAATTTTTTTAATCCTTTTTCTAGCGTTATTTCAAATTTTCCAATCTCTTGAGAAACAATTTCTTTAATTTTTTCTTGGTTAGTAAACAATTTAGGAAAGGGTTGTTGGTAAATTCCCGCTACAACTAAAACCAAATCAGACAACTGGTGGGTGTTCTCGTTTAAAAATTGCCAGTGTCTTAAAGATCTTCTTAATAATCGGCGAACCATATAGCCCTGATCTTTGTTGCTGGGTTTAACATTATCATTAATTAACATCACGGCAGCTTTTAAATGATCAGCTATTACCCGAAAGTGTTTTTTGTTTTCTTTAATATATTTTTGACCCGTGTGTTCTTCTACTTTTTCAAGAATTGGCCAAAAAAGTTCTGTTTTAAAAATATCAGGCTGATGTTTGGTTGCAGCTAAAATTCTCTCTAAACCTCCTCCGAAATCAATGTTCTTTTGAGGTAGTTCCTTAAAACCGTCTTGTGTTTTTTGATACTGCATAAAAACACTGTTACCAATTTCCAAAAATCGACCACACTCACAATTTGGGTGGCAGGGTTGTTGGGCAAATTCAGAATTTTCATGGTATTTAAACTCAGGCCCAAAATCATAAAAAACCTCACTATCTGGACCCCCAATCTCTCCTAGAGGCATGTCGTCTGGATTACCTGCTCTAGACCACCAATTTTTATCGGCTGGATAATAAAAAATTCTTCCCTTATCGATTCCTCCTTCAGCAGCATTTTCGATAATACCAGCATCAATATCTCTTTGAGAAAATAGTTCTTGCCAAATAAGTGCTGATTCTTGATCAGATTCTATGCCATATTTTTCACTACCGGCAAACACTGTTACAAAAAGTTTATCCACCGGCAAGCCCACTTCATCTATTAAAAACTGGAAAAACCATTCAAGCTGTTCTTTTTTAAAATAATCTCCAAGGGACCAATTACCCAACATTTCAAAAAAAGTAGTGTGTCTGTTATCTCCTACTTCCTCAATATCTTGAGCTCTAAAACATTTTTGAGAATTAGTAATCCTCTTACCTACAGGATGCTCTTCTCCCAATAAGAAAGGCATCATTGGTTGCATGCCTGCTGTTGTGAAAAGTGTTGTTGGATCATTTTCTGGAATCAATAGCGAAGAAGGTACTACTGCATGCTTTCGATTTGCAAAAAAATCTAAATATTTGTGACGAAGCTGATTAGCAGTAATCATAAATGTTTAATTATTGTTAATAACATTCTTGTGAAACTGATTTAATTTATAGCAACTTTTTAAATTCTTAGATAATAAATTCAACAAAATTGTTGTTCCTCCAAAACAAATATCTCCTAAAAGAGTGTTTCTATAGAAGGGTAAGGCTGCTAGATAACAAGCAAGTAATCCTGACCAAGTTGAGGGATACCAGTAAAGCCAGACCCCAAAATTCGATAAAAGAAAAAACAATAAGCTAGCTAAGGGCAAAAAAACAATTTGTTTTTTCAGTTTGTTTTGAGCTAATCGACCTAAAACATAATAGCTGGCAAAGCCCAAATAAGTAAAAATAAAACCACGATATAATCCAGAAAAAAACCAATCAAAAATAATAATTTGTCCAAAAAAAAGTACAACATTCTTCTGAAAAAAACCAAAGCTGCCCAAAGGACTAAAGTTTGGCGCTAATTTCAGAAAACGACTAACAAATACAACCACTGCAACTATAATTTGTTTTAAAAAATTGTACAGATCAGAGTCAGTGGAAACACTAATTTGTTTCATTACTAATAGAGGTTTATATTATTTTTTTAAAAATCTTAATCTTCAAACTCTGTTTGAATTTCTTCCCAACGCCATTCAACCTGATCACCTTTCTCCAACTCAATCTGATCTGATGCACTCTGAGCATACTCCTCATTAATATAAAGAGCCCAATAATAATCAGAGTTTGATTGCTGACCATTAATACTAGTCACAAATACTCCAAAGTCGTATTGGTCATACTCAACATCCTCACTGGCCAGTAATAATGAAAAAGGTGTTTGACCCTCCTCTGTTGCAATTAAAATATAACCAGTGACTGCTTCCTGGCCCAACTCTTCTTGGAGATTGCCATCGCCTTCTTCTTGAGAAAACTGAGTGGTTGTTGCTTGCCTGAGTGTCTCCAGTTTATTTCTAAAATCAATCTGCTGATTCACTACATAAAATAGATAAACTAAAGCGATTAAACCGATTCCTAAAATCCAAGGGGAAAAATTTTTAGATTTAGGTGGCTGATGATTAACTTCTTGTTCTGACATAATGATTTTATTAAAAATAATTTATAAACCCTTAAATTTTTTTGGTTTTTTATTTCTTGAAGTCGAAGACGGCCGAGTAGACTCTTTAATTAATTGTATTCTTTTTAAGTTTGGTTTCTTTGTTTTTTCTTTTGTTTCCAAACCTAGCACAATATTGATCAAATCACGAACTTTTAAATCCCCAATTGTTAGCTCTGTAACTGAAGGTATATCTTCTTGAATATCTAGCCAACGCTTCTTAAAATCCTTTCTCAATTCCTCTCCTTGATCAGTAGTGAATAAAAAATAAGCAGTAGAACCTGCTAAAATACCGATTATTAATCCCAGGACAAATTGGTTGCCCTCTTTTTGTGTAACTTTACTCATAATGAATTATGTAAAATTTCAATCACCTAAATTATTATTCTTCAACAATATCTTCAGGTGATTCTGTTTTTTTTCGATTAAGAAACTGAGAAAAACCTTCAAAAACCTTCACTCCGGTCTTAACTCCTGCTGCTATGCCTGCTAAATTTTGTAAAGGTTCAGTAATAGCTTTAATTTTTTCTTCAGTTTCATCAAGTGCAGAGTTCACTTTTTCTAAAGCTTGCCGAAAAGATTTTAACACTAAAAAAAGCTGAACACCCACTGCCACCAAAACAACAGTTAAGATAACCAAAACTACTGCAAATAAAATTGGAAAAGTTTCTGTCATTTAAAATAAAAATAATTAATAAATTTCGCTAATTAATATTAGTAATAGATATGAGCTCATTTCTGAGGGGTTTCACCCCGAGCGCGTTTTGTCTTGCTTTGCAAGATCAAAGCCTGCTCCCCTGTCGCTTTAAGGGGTATTAAACCCTTAAAGCTCCACTAGGGGGAACCCCCTAGAACCCCCATTCTGATTTGTTCCTCCCGCTAAGCTAAACAAGCTGGTGGGTATTTAATCAGAATAAATTTGACCACCATAATCTTTGTAGTGTCAAATATATCATAATACAGAAACACAATCAGAAACAGCTAAAATCGAACATAAACTGTAATTTGTTTAACATTGGATTTCCCACGCTGATCTATGGCCTCCACAGTAAGCGTTGTAATTCCTTCCTTGGGCAAATAAACCTCGGTATGAAATGTTCCATCTGGCTTTAAGGCTACTGGCTGGGCATTCACTGTAACAATAGCCTCATTGTCTGTTAAACCACTGACAGCTATTTGAGAAGAAACAAAATCATTTTCTTTTGGAGAAAAAACTTCAAGCCTAGGAGGCCTATTAAAATTATGCCATTGCCAGCCTACATAGCCCAGTAGGGTAAAAAAAACAGTAGCAATAATAACTGCAACCAATGTGACTGGTCTCCAAAAACTCTGTTTTTTTACTACAGGGCTTATAAACTCTCTTGGTAAGAGTTTACCACTTTGGTCTTCTTGATAATCCCTGCGTAGTAAGGCTAAAAGAGGTTTTTGATCAAAATCCAACACCCTAGCATACGCTTTTATAAATCCCTTCACAAAAGTAGCTGAAGGCAACTTATTAAACTGGTTCGCTTCTAAATATTTGAGATATTTAGGTTTAATTTTCGTAATTGCAGCCATTTGAGCCACAGTGATGCTTCTTCTCTGACGTTCCTCAGCTAAAATTTGTCCAATTTTTTTTGTCTGCATTATTGTTTTCGAAAAATTTTACTAATTCATTAACTAATTATTTAAAAGATCTCTGGCCAAGGTCGCAATGCGATTACCCTCTGCCTTATTACCAACTTCCTGCTTAACTTTACCAATCAATGGGCCCAACTGATCCATGCCTGCTTCTTCCTTAACTTGAATAATAATCTTTTTAAGCTCAGCATCGTCTAACTGCTGCGGTAAATATTCCTGCAAAATGCGAATTTTTTGCTGAGTTTCTTCAATCAAATCTTGACGCTCTCCTTTTTTATAATCCTCTAAAGCATCTGTCCATTGTTTAACTTGCTGCTGAACTATTGTCTGAATCCCTTCATCATTAATTTTTCCCTTATCAATTTCTACATTTTTGATTGCCGCTCGCAGTAAACGAATCACATCAAGCCGTAATTTATCACCTTTCTTCATGGCTTGCTTCATTTCTTCAATTAATCGATTTTCAAGTGTCATATCTTCCTTTTTTATTAATTAATGCAATATGATAATCGCCAGTTTAAAAAACCTAATTATCTGTGGATCCGAGCTGACTCGAACAGCTGACCTTTCCGATGTGAACGGAACGCTCTAACCAACTGAGCTACGGATCCTTATAACTTAATTAATAAATTTTCTATATTATACTATAGCTCACAGTTAATCCAGATAGGGATAAATGTAAGTATAGCTTCAGAAAATTGATCTAGGCTAATAGGTTGTGGTTAAAAACGACTTAATTTTAAAAGCTTGGAATGTAATTTTACCAGAGTATTGCCTTGGTTGTAATAAAAAAGGTAGCTTGCTCTGCAATCAATGTTACTTACTGATTCACTTTAATCCCACTCCAACAAAAAATTTTTTATTCCAGCAAGATTGCTTAGATCAAGTCTTATGTTTGGCAACTTATCAACCTCCAATTTCAAACTTAATCAGAGGATTAAAATATCACAACATCAAAAAAATCAGTGTCGTATTGGCAGACTTACTCTATTATCACCTTAACATAAAAATCTATCACGTAATCACCTGGGTACCAACATCTAAAAAAAGAATAAATGAACGTGGTTTTAACCAAGCTCAATTAATAGCTGAAAATTTAGCAATTAAGCTAAATATAAATTCACTGGCTTTAATTAAAAAAACTCGGCATACTCACAAACAAGCCCAAAGCTCATTTCAACAAAGAATGCACAATTTAAAAAAAAGTTTTTTAATAAATGATTGGAGCCCAGTATTTATAAAAAATAAAAATATTTTAATTTTAGATGACGTGGTTAGCACTGGTAGCACCTTGAACGAATGCGCAAAAATTTTAAAAAAAGCCGGAGCAAAAACAGTCACTGGATTAGCCATAGCGAAAAGCTAATTCATGCTTTTAAAAATACACATAATATCTTATAATATTATTTATCTGAACTTATTTTTAATTCAGATGATAGGGGATGTATTTGCTTTGACGCAACAGCTCTTTAATAACTGCAGACCATCTTTGATTAACAGATGTTAAACAGAGTCAAAAAAACAACTGTCAACAAAGTAAACAGTTTAGTTGCTTCAGCTAAAGAAGCTGTCACAGGTTTCTTCAGTCCAGTTGCAACTCCTGCTTACGCTTACGCGTAAAATGGCATCTATAAATTTCTTCTCACTGATGAGAATTTATAGGTGACAAACCAGTCAGTGTGACAGCTAACTTGTTTCATGTCACAAGTTAGCTTAAGACATAGACATGGCCGTGAAAAAAAAGTTTGTTTATTAACTTTTTTCACCTGAGCAAAAATAAACTATGTCTGTAGATGTTATTAACCGGTTTGTTGTGGACAGGGGGTCACTCCCCCTCATCTCCACACATTAAGCTAATTTTTAAATAAGAATTTATTTTTTCTCCCATTCTTCTGCTATACTCTAAATCATGGTAAAATGCCAGTTTCAGTTATACGCAATTATTCTAGCTGCCGGTTACGGCACCCGGCTTAAGGATAAAGGCAAAAAAACTCCCAAAGGGCTTTTCAAAAATAAGCAAGATTTATCAATCACAGATATGGCTATCAGTCAATTAATGAGGTATGAGGCAATTTCCAAAATAGCCCTCATCACTAATCAACGTTTTTTCAAGCAATACCGGAACCATCTTACAGCTAAATACCCCGAATTAAATATTAAAATTATTAATGACGGTTCAACTCAACCAGAAAATAGATTGGGTTCACTTGGAGATCTTTTTTTTGCCTTAGAAGAGCTAGGCTGGTGGGATAAAAATTTGTTAGTTTTACCTAGCGATAGAACACCAGAAAATATCATATCTCACCTTATTTTACTTTTTAAAAAAACTCCAAACTCATTCATCACCTGCGTTGCTCAAGAGCCAAAAGAAAAAATTAAAAACAAATCAGGTTGTGCAGTCCTCAACAAGCAACAACAAATAATTGATTTTGAAGAAAAACCGCTAAGCCCTAAAAGCAACTTAAGAGCTATCCCTTTTTATATTTTTCCACAAACATCACTTGCTTTGCTTAAAAAATATCGGGACAAAGGACAAAATATGGATTCTCCAGGAAACATCATACCCTGGTTGTTAAAAAATAAATTCCCTGTACAGGCACACGTTACTCACAAAAATTCTTTTGATATAGGAGACTTGCAAGAATTAGCGTCTTTTCAGACCCAATATCAACTTAAGTCTTAGTTATTTTTTTTAGCTAAATAAGCCTGAAGTTGGGCTTTATTAACCTCCCTAGGCTTACTTCCCTCAGGAGGTCCAATTAAACCTGCATGGTAAAGTTGATCTAAAATGCGAGCAGCCCGATTATATCCAATACTTAAACGCCTCTGAAGCAAAGAGGCAGAAGCTTTCCCTTGATTGGTAAACACTTGAACAGCCTCTTCAAACAATTCGTCTTTTTCTTCAGCCGTATCAAGACCAGAGGTTTTACTGGGTTTAAATTTAGTAGTGATTTCATCCTCGTAATCTGGCTTATGGCCATGAGATTTTAAATAATCAATTAAGGCTGTTGTTTCTCTTGGAGAAACAAAGGTTCCCTGAACACGAATCGGCTTGGCTTTGTCAGGAGCTTGATAAAGCATGTCACCTCTTCCAAGTAATTTTTCAGCCCCTGGTGAATCTAAAATCACTCTTGAATCAGTTAAAGAGGACACCTGAAAGGCAATTCTAGCAGAGATATTGGCTTTAATTAAACCAGTAATAACGTCTACCGAAGGCCTTTGAGTGGATAAAACAAGATGAATCCCAACTGCTCTAGCCATCTGAGCAATCCTGGTTACAGAGGCTTCTACATCTCCTGGAGCAAACATCATAATATCAGCCATCTCATCAATCACAATTATTAGATTTGGCATAGCTGCTAGGCCAGCTAGCTCATTGTAGGCTTGAATATCCTTAACTCCGACCTCCTGCAATAATTTATATCTCTTTTCCATTAGGTTTTCAGTCCACTTTAAAGCAGAAATTACTTTTTTTGGTTCGACAATAACCGGAGTAATTAAATGCGGGATATCCTGGTATTGAGTCAGCTCAACTCTCTTGGGGTCCACCAATACTAGGTTGAGCTCTGAAGGGCTGGCTCTAAACAACAGTGAACTTAAAAAATTATTAATACAAATTGATTTTCCCGACCCTGTGGCGCCAGCAATCAATAAATGAGGCATTTGAGCAATATCGGCAATTATTGAATTGCCTGCTACATCAATCCCTAGTCCTACCGCCAGCTTTGAGGGGTGTTTTTTAAGTGCGCTTGAGCCTAAAATTTCCTTTAAGGTAACAAACTCAAAGGAGCGATTAGGAACTTCAATTCCTACTAAATTACGACCAGCAATCGGAGCTTCTATTCTAATTTGGCCAGTTGGAGCTGCTAAAGCCATGGCTAAATCAGTTGACAAACTAGTAATTCGGGACAACTTTGTCCCTCTACTTACCTCTAGTGCATACTGAGTGATTGAGGGCCCAAAATTTACCTCTTTGACACCAGCTTGAATACCAAATGATTCTAAAGTGGTTTCAATAATGTCAGCATTTTGATTAACATCGCCTCGATCTGCCTCGCCCCCTTTTGTTTCTGATAAAAGCGATAAGGGGGGATAATCCCAAACCAAAGGAAGATTGCTGGGGGTTAACAAGTCTTTGTCTTTTAGCTCATCTCTGTCTTCTTGCGCTCCTTCATCTTGGATCCTTCCATCTTTTTGGCTTGAGACTACCGCTGTTCCCGTCTGATCATCTCCTATGCCTTGTTTTTTAAGATTAGCTTGAGAAACAGTAATTTCTCGATCTTTTCTGCCTAATGAAATTTTGGGGATTAGCGATAGTTGTTTTTTTTGTTTTTCAACCTTTGAACTCAATCTTTTTTCATTTAATTGAGCAGACCATTTTTGAATTTGCTCAATTAAGTCAACTAGAGAGGATTGCAAAATAATCAAAAACCCTACCACCATCAGCCCTGCGGCAGTTATGTAGGTACCCACAGGACTTAATAATCGCGACAAGTTTAAGAAGGTTTGGGAGCCAATTTGACCTGTTTTAAAAGTTATCGAAAAAGATATTGTCAACACTAAAAGACCTAGCAATACATTTGGTTCTGCCCATTTCCATTTTGCTCTAAGCATTACCAAACCAGATGAAATAAAAATTAAAGGCAAAAACAACATGCCCAAACCTAATTTTTCAACTAAAAAAGTGTTAATTTCACTTAACACTAATCCTTGACCAGAAAACGACACTAAAATTAACAAGCCCACCAACATTAAAAAAACAGCCACAATGGAGTGTGAGGTGTCAGCCTCAATTTTTAATTTGATAGGTTTATTTTTTTTACGCCTGCCCATGCTAATAGTATAGCAAATATTTATAACCTAGACCTAAACTTTAGCAAAAACACCTTCCAGCTTTCAATTAAATTAATCCAAAATAACTGGAATAACTATTGGCTCTCTTTGGATAGTTTTATAAAACTTCCTTTTTAATTTTTTTTCGATTGCCTTCTTTAAATTCCGATCATCTAAGTTTAGCTTTTGTTCAATCACTTCAATAGTTATCTCCTTAATAAACTTAATAACTTCCTCTGCCTGCTTCATAAAAACAAAGCCTCTAGATATTACCTCTATATTATTAAGTTTAAATTTCCCATTTTCTCTAGGGATAACCACCACTACCATACCAGCTTCACCCAAAGCCATTCGATCTGATAAAACTACCGGGCCCACATCGCCTATTCCCAACCCATCAACAATTTTAGGATTTAGCTTTATTTGCTGATCTATCTTCCAGTTATTGTCAGATAGCCCAATAACATCGCCACTCTGGGGAATCAATATTTGCTGATCGGCATAACCTAATTTATGAGCAACTCTGGTACGGAACAATTCACGATGCCTGTCATCACCGCCTATTGGCATCACAAAACCTGGTTTAGCTAAAGAAAGTATCTCCATTTGCTCGGTTGCGCTAGCATGACCAGTTTGGTGTATGTCAGGTGAAAGGGCTGGATAAACTACCGGGATTCTATTGCGACAAAGTTCATTAATCGCACGATAGTATGGCACCTCATTCCCTGGAATAGCATCTGCTGAAAAAACTACTTTATCCCGTTCATTTATTCTAACAATACTGTGTTCTCCAAAAACTGCTCTTACCAAAGATGAGCCCTCTTGTCCTTGACTACCAGCAATAATAACTGTTAACTGGTGGTCTTTAAAATTATTAATTTTTTTCTTACTAATCAATATTCCTTTGGGAATGTTTAGTTTGCCTAATTGTTGAGCAATTTTTACATTTTGCTCTACACTTCTTCCAATAAAAACCACTTTTCTATTATTTTTTGCTGAAATATTTACAATCTGTTGAATACGGTGTAAATGAGAGCTCATTAAAGTCACAATAAACTTCCCTCTCACTTGATGTATCTCTTTCTCAATAGCAGGACCAGTAGTTGACTCTGAACGACTCCATTCTTCTTTTTCAACTCTCAAGCAGTCAAGCAACATTAAAAGCAAACCAGATTGACCGATTTTTTTCACCATATCCAAATCAGTTAAAACCCCATCAATAGGATTTTTATCAAGCTTAAAGTCGGAACCATGATAAATTGTGCCCTCAGGCGTATTAATGAGCAAGTGTTTAGCATCTGGAACAGAGTGAGTAACTGCAAAGGGAACAACTTCAAAGTAAGTACCGATCTTTACTGTTTCTTGATCACGAAACACCTTAACCTTTTTGTTAATTTTGCCATCCTTAATTCTTTGATCTGCAAAACCTGCTGTTAAACTTGATCCATAAATAGGAAAATCCGGCAAATCAGGTAATAAATAGGGTAAAGCTCCAATATGATCGTCATGGCCATGACTTAAAACCATGCCCACAATCTTTTTTCCTTGCTCTATCTGAGACAAAAGATAACTAATATCAGGAATAATAATGTCGGCTCCAGGCATATATTGATCTGGAAAACCAATCCCGCAATCCACAATTAATATTTCTTGACCATACTGATACAAGAACATATTCTGTGTTACCTCTCCCATTCCACCTAGTGGTGCTATCGTTAATTTTGAATTCATATTTAGTTGTTTATATTTAATATTAATTATTTTTATACTGTTTGGTTTTTTTAATTATAATCAAAAGGTATTATTCTCAAACAGAAACCTCTCACCAAATCATGGTTAATGAATTTCTGAACGGCGATCTCTCAAAAAAGAACGCCAATCTTCAATTAAACCTAAAATCACAGAAAAGGGCGTATCTACCAAAGCAGTCAGAAAAACGCTCACAATATTATACTCCTTCCATTTTACTGACAGCCACTGTCCAACCCGTGCCAAGGGAAGATAGAAAAAATCAATAATCATACTTAAAAGACCCCCGCTTTCTTGAATGGTTAACTCTTGAGACTTGTGTCTAATGACAGTCGCAGCAAAAATTACTAAAGCTACATAAATAGTATCAATATAAATTGAAGTCCAAGGGATTCCTGCCAATCTAAAAATTGAAAATACTGCATAGGCACCTATAATGCCCCCAATTAGACTAACAATACTAAAAATAGTATGAAGAAATTTATTTCTCTTTCCAACTAAATTTATTTCGTATTCATCAGACTCAGTATTAAAATAAACAATTTTATAAATCTCCTGTTTGATTCTTTCTAAATTTTCTTTTTTAGGAGGCTTAATTGTTACTACTAAAATAAACATCAATGAAGAAGGGACTGCCAAATCTACAAATACTGCAAACCAGCTAAAGCCGTCAGCCAAAAGCTTAGCCACTGGGCCCTCAATAATTACCAAACTAGTTAAACCAGCTACAAAAATAGAAAGTGTTGAATAAACTGCAGAACGATACAGTCTACTTTTTAAGGTTGATAAACGACGGTTATAAACCTTTGTAATCGTATTTGATAAATTTTTCTTATCCATTAATTTAGGCTCTATTTGCTTAGGGTCATCCTCAACTTCCTTCATAACATCACCAAAAATTAAGTAAGCAGCATCCAGTCTTTCACAGATTTTAAAAAACTCTTTGCCATATTTATGCTCTAAATCAGCATCAATTTGTTCTTGTATCTGATTTATATTCTGAGTAAAGCTTTTGATAAACTGAGGATCATCCTCAAACCAACGAGCATATCTATACTTAAATAAATTATAAGTTATTATTGGCGCATCCAAGGTATAAAGAGAACGATGAACCGCAATATAGGTTTGAATTAATACTTCCTCATCAGTTATTAATCTTTGTGGGATAACTTTTAACTTAGAATAAATCGATAAAGTCATGTAATTAATGAGTGCATTTTCTTTAAAAGCCGGAGCTAAAATTTCCTCAATTTCACAAGCAGCAATCTCTAATATCCAGTTATAAAAATTAACCTTCTCTTTTATATTGAATTTCTGTTTTTTACTCTTACCAACCCTTCTTGCATGTGGAGAATTGTTTAATATGTAAATGTATTTAGCCAAACTCTGCTTGGCCACAGGAATTTTGTTCTTGGAAATCTGAGCATTAGAAAAATAACCACTTCTAATCATTTCCAATACTAAAGGTCCTGTGATTTTGTCAGCATTAAGTGAGCTTTGGCCAATTCCAGATATTTCTGATAACAAGGTTCTCTTGAGAATTCTTTCAATGGCAGTCCTCCTAATAAGGTTCTCTTCTTTCCAATCTACTATCCGACGCAGTTTTTCATAAGCCTGAGCTAGCTTTGAGGCTAACTCATCAACTTCAATAGGAGAAACAACAGGCTTTTCTTGATAAAGAATGCCTTGCTTATACTCCTCAATAAAATTTTTAGTAAGATCATTAATTTTATTCATCGAAGACAGGCTGTCACGACCACTTGATGATTCTTTGATAACTGCAGTAGGCAAAGAGGGTATCGTGTCTTTTGATTGATTGAGATCGTCACTTGGTTGACCAGTAAAATTCATATCGTCGCCACTAGATATCTGATTTTGGTTCATAAAGACCTATTATAAAATAAAAACTCTAAAAATCAGAGCTAAAATGAATATAAGAAAATAATTAATATCTAGGGAGAAAAATTTGAGAATTTTCTTTGGTGACAATCACTTGATCAAAACCTCTCTCTACAATAATTCTAGCTGCTTTGCGAACCGCGCTTTGAAGGGTCCTTTGTAAAGTTCTAATACCGGCATCGTAACCTAAGGGCCTAATAACTGCAGGCCAAACATCATCTCTGATTGTAAATTGAGAAGGCTTTAAGCCTGCTTCTATTAAAAGTTTTGGTAATATATAATCCTTAGCAATTACCATCTTTTCCTGATCAGTATAAGAGGGCATATCAATCTTTTCCAATCTGTCCATCACTGCAGTAGTTAACCGGCTGGTGTTATTAGCCGTAGCAATAAAGATGGTTTTACTTAAATCAACTGGATAATCTATATAGGCATCGACAAAAGCGTGGTTTTGAGCAGGATCTAATAATTCTACTAACACGCCCATAATTTCTTGATTCGCTTCATCGCTAGCACGATCAATTTCGTCTAACAAAATCACAGGATTTCTAACTCCTGCCTCACACAGTCCTTTAACTACTCTGCCCGGCTCACTGCCTAAAACCAATCTTGAATATCCACGCAGTTCCTTAGCTGACCCTATACCGCCAAAAGGAATTCTGACTAATTTGCGCTCAAGAGCTTCTGACAAAGCCGATCCAAAAGTTGTTTTCCCCGTTCCCACAAGACCAACTAACAACAAAATTGGCGCTCTAAAATCTTGATTTTGATAATTTTGCTGCTTTAACTTCAATACTGAGATATACTCTAAAAAACGATCTTTTACTTCTTTCATCCCATAGTGGTGCTTATCAAAAACTTCTTGAGCTATTTTTACATCTAACCGATCTTGACTTTCTTTTTCCCAAGGTATTTTTAAAACCCAATCAATATACTTATTAACCTTTTCATATTTAACGTCATAATTGCCCAATTCTACGCTCCGCTTCAAGGAAATTAAATCTTTTTTAATCTTAAATCTTAGGTCTTGAGGCATTTTTGCCTGCTCAATTTTTTTCTCAAGCTCAAGCATCTCTTGCTGAAGAATCTTCTGATAATCGTTGTCTTGAGGCGAGTTAGTCATGATTTAAAAAATCTTCTCTGGTTAATAAGCCCGTTTTAGCTCCATAATAAGTAACTACAGAAGCGGCATTTTTTGCTCCAAAAAAAGCTGCTTCTTCTGGATTTTTCCCCCACAGCATGGCCGCAACAAATCCGGTTGCAAAAGAATCACCCGCCCCAGTGGTGTCAACAACGCGAGAACTTTGAGCAGAAAAATGAAAGGATTTCTGACCATAATAAACATTTCCTCCTTTTTTCCCTGCGGTAACCACTACATATTTAAAATTTTTTAATATCTCTCCCTGAATTTCTGAAACTATTTTCCACTCTTCCTCATTAACTAAAAAAATTTCGCATGGAATTTGGTCAACTAACAACTGTCGATTAGCTAATAAAAATAATTCCTTTTTCCCTGGATTCCAAGAGAGGGTCGTTTGCTCGCTGCGAGAAATAAATTGAAAAATTTTTTCCAAAGTAAGCTGCTGACCCCCAATACTACACAAATGGACCTGCTGAGCTTGTGTTAGCCAATAGGCAGGAATGTCAAAAGGGTCTAGCATTGCGGCTGCTCCGCGATGCACTAATACAGATCGCTCGCCATTAGAACAAACCAATATTACTGAGCCTCCAGTTTGTTCCTTTTTTTCTGATATAACAAGATTAGTTGCTACACCATTTTGCTTTAAATCCCTAATAACTAAATCAGAAAAACCATCTCTTCCTGTTTCACAAATAATTCCAGAATGAAAACCCAATCTGCTAAACCCAACAGCTGTATTGCTTGCTCCTCCACCTGTAAAAACCTTAAAGTCGTCAACTTCCAATTTGCTGCCATAACTTTGGCACAACATAGTTCCATCTTGAGTATTTTTAACTTGAAACTTATGAGTGTGAATAAATATATCAACTAAAGCTGAACCAATTGTGATAACTTGATAAGTTTTTGGCATCTAATGATTAATCTATTTTAATTAAAAAAATTACAAAATTTAAAATGGCTGGCGACAATAACAGCCAATCCAGTTAATAACAGGATTATTATTATTAAATCACGAAATAGAAAATGACTAAACCATAACTTAAGGATATAAACTAAATCAATAGCTTAATAAAAAATAAATAATGCCACTATCGAGCTGAAACTTCTTGTTCTAAATCTACTATAGCCTGAAACAATTCTTCTTGATTTGACACAATTTTATAAACTTTTTTTTCTTTATCTCTAATAAAAAAATGTTCATTAATAGTTTCCATTACTTTGTGCCAAAAATCTCCATATAAAATCAGTGGTTTGTGATTGCCATAATATAAGTGAGCCATTAACCAAGCAGTGGTCCATTCACTCAAAGTTCCAGTTCCACCTTTAAAACAAATAAAGAGGTCAGAATAATAAATTAAGCCGAACATACGCTCAATATAGTTAGCTGTTTGAATTTCTATCTCTACCCGATTTTTTTCATCCCTGCCCTCAAATTCAGGCATATCATCTGGATAAAAAGTGACAGCAACACTTTTACCCACTACTGATTCGGCTCCTTTTGTCGCTGCCTGCATCACTCCAGGACCGCCACCATTAACAACTACTTTTCCCATCTGAGCTACTTTTTTTGCTATATCATAGACTTCTTGATAAAGTGGATGTTCTTTAGTGATGTCAGCACTACCGAAAAAAGCAATTTTTTCTATTTTCTTAGCTGTAAATTTTTCAGGAATTTGAATATCAGTTTTCATATATACCTTTCTAAATAAATTAATAACTCAGTTTACCAAAGTCACTAAAAAACACAAAATCCTAAATTCTTGAAACTTCTTTAGCAATCTCTTGGGGATCTTCAGCAGACCAGAGCATGCTCCCGATAGCTACTGCATCAACCCCAGCTTTCTTAAGATTGTGAATATTGTCTAAATTTACTCCACCGTCAACTATAACTTCAAGATTAAGCTTGTGCTCATTAATTAATTTTTTTAATGAATATATCTTTTGATAGACACATTCATTTAGTTGCTGTCCCTGAAAACCAGCCTCAATTGCCATTAGCTGGATATAAGATAGTTGACCATAAACATCTTGTTTAATAGCTTCTAAGGGCGTAAATAAATCAAGAGATAAGCCTGGCTTAATTTTATGTTTGTTTAACTCTTGAATAAGCTCCTGCTGAAAAGATAATTTCTCTACCTGAGCTAAAACCACTCTAACGGGCAATACATCTAAATAATCAGCCATTTCGTGGACATAATCCATCGGCTCATCAACCATGAAATGAAAGTCTATCTTTAAATTACCAAAATCTAATTGGGTTAAATCTGATGGGGAGATGGTTAAATTATCAGCAAATAAACCATCTAAAATATCAATTTGGACTACGCTAACGTTATCTAAAGATTGAGCAATCGTGAGTTGATGAGCGATTTCTTCAAGAGAATCAGATAAAATTGCTGGATAAAACTTCATAAATATCTTATAACTGTGCTTCTACAGCATGAATTTGGTTAATACGCCTTAAATGTCTTTCTTCCTGAGTAAATTCTGTTTTTAAAAAAGAGTCAATAATCTCCTTAGCCTGATCTAAATCAAGCCAATCAGCAGATAAGGAAATAATATTAGCATTGTTGTGCTCTTTAGCATGTTTGGCACTAGTAGGATTAAAGACCTCAACTGCTCTTATACCTTTTATTTTATTGGCAGCAATAGTCATACCCGCCCCTGAACGACAAAAAAGAATTCCCAGCGCTTGTTTATCTGCAACCACCTGACGAGCCACCTTAGCTGCATACAGCGGATAGTCGTCTTTTGGATCAAAAGCATCGGCCCCAACATCAATGATTGAATAATCCTGCTTTATAAGCCAATTTTTAATAGTCTCTTTCAATTTATAACCACCATGATCAGCACCTAAAATAATTGTCATAATATTAATAATTCAATAATATTTAATAAAAAGTATAGAGAATAGGACAATAAGTATAAAGTTATATTAATAATTAATTATAACCTAGTTTCAAAACCTACCAAAAACCCGCACCTTATGATGCGGGTTTTCTGGAATTACAATAAGCTGCAATTATCTAATTTTTTTCAAAACTGGCATGCCAGTTCTCTTAGTTTCTACTACTTCATATCCTGCAGGCACTTCCTCGATTGCTCCATCTCTAATATCGCGAGCAAAGAAATAAATGGTTTGCACACGACCATTTTTAAGGGTTACATCTCTGGTGTGGAGATAGTAGGTCTGCCCCTTAGAGTTTGTATAGCTGTAAGCATTCATAAATGCTCCTTTTCTTTCCCCTATTAAGGGTTAGTTAATAATTGGTTACCACTATCTAAGTTTTATCTGATACTTAGCCTGGTACAGTATAAGCTTATCAAAACCAGGTATAGACCTCAAGTATCAATTTATTCCTCTTCTACCTCTTCTTGGATTTCTCCTCTGAGCAGTTCTTCTCCTATTTCTTCAGGCTGAGACTCGGTTTCTCTAGAAACAATTATTTCAAGAGGCAACTGTTCTTTTGAAATAGAAGCACTCCCCATATATCCACCCTTACTTAACTGTAAAACAAAAGCTCTTTGAAAAATCTCTTGATCCCTAGTACTTATCCAAGCTTGGTAAATAGCTGAGTCGTCTAAAGGAAGCTCTGCTAGAACATTAAATAAAACTCTCTCATCATCTATTCTGTATCTCACTTGACCAGCAGCCAACTGCTCATCTTCAGCCTCCAATTCAACAGTACTGGTATCAGGGGCTCCTATTACAACCTCCGTCTCCTCTTCTGTTAAGTCTTCAATCTCAATTTCCCCAAACCGTAAATCGTTGTCTCTTTGGGTACGCAGGTTATACCAGCGAAATGCTAAAAATAAAACTAACAATAAAGATATTGTAGGGATAATAAAGGGAGTATATTTTTTAAGATTCATTGTGACCTTTCTGACTTGTTAAATTAATAAAAAATCTAACTACTTAATTCAAGGCAGAAATTGTTATATTTTGATATTATTTTCTCTAATTTATTAGAGTTGTCAATTAGTAGTTATTAGTTAATAACAGTTATAACTGAAACTTAACATATTTTCAACTTGACTTGGGCCAGACTACTTTTTTCGTCCTGCGATCAATAAGCCTTATTGCTGAAGAAGGGCAGCTTTGAGCAGCTAATAACTTGTCCTGATTGTTATCATTTTCTTGAGAAATAACCTCAGCTATTTGGTCCTGATCTAACTTAAATGTCTTGGGCGCCAAAGCAACACATGTAGCTGCTCCAATACATTTGCTACGATCAACTTCTACAAGATAGTTAGAGTTTTTACTATTGGTTTTATTATGATTATTATTCATGTTTTAAAAAAATTGTTCGTGATAAATATTTTTTTCACTAACTCCACGCTCCAACAAAATTTTTTTACAGTCCTCAATCATAGCTCTGCTTCCGCATAGATAATAACCAGCGCTCTCGAGTAAATCGTGAACTGACAAACAGTCTGTGACTCTACCTCGACACAAAGGCCAACCTTTTTCAGGTTTTGACAAAGTGGGATGAAAGCTAAAATTGGTAAACTTTTTTGACCATCGCGTAAACTCATCTTGCCACACTAAATGCCTAGCATGACGCAATCCCCAATAAAGAACAATGGGTCTTTTATCATTTTTATTTTTGAGCTGATCAACTACCATGCTGTGCAAAGGAGCGATTCCAGAACCAGTACCTATTAAAGTTAATGATTTATGATTTACCTCATCATTAATAACAAACCTGCCCATAGGTGCTAAAAATTTAATTTCATCACCAAACTTTAAGTTTTGAAAATATTTCACTCCAATGCCTTGTGGAGCGATATCTAATAAAATCTCAATACCATGGTTAATATCTGGGTCACTGCAAATTGAGTAGGCTCTGCGCATACCCTGCTCATTAACCAAGACTGAAACAAACTGACCAGCTTTAAAATCTAGCTGAAATGGTTTTTTTAACTCAAAGTGATAATGTTCGAATTTTTCATTATAAATTTCCTTGTTTTCAAAGATGGCTGTATATTCCTGAGGTTTTGTCATGTGTTTTTTATATAAATTAGTTAATACTTTTTTACAACAAGCTTGTCTGTCCAATTCCTTCCATACCATAGCCCTAACGCCAGCTTTACAACAGCCGCATATTCTTCTGTACGATCAACAAAGTTGTTTGTCACTATACCTATTAATCCTTCCTGAGTCTTAACAGAGCGTCCATTACACAATAAGGACATAATCGGACCCATCTCTTCTCCTTGTAAGATCTTGTTTGCCACAATTTTATCAACTTTAAAGCGAACTCCGTTGGCTACGAATGGCTTTAGCTCCTGATCAACAACAGCTGCCCACACAGTTGTCCACATTTGGTTTTCTTCATCAACCCAAACACCCCCTTCTAAGCCTATGCCAAGAAATTTTTTAGAATTACCAACTTTTTTTGACTCTAACTTCAATCCTAGCTTCAGGGCTTTTTTTGCTCTATTGATAGCACCCTTCTTTGTTTCTTCATCAGAAATGGGTTGCTCCTTTACACCACTATCAACAGCAAAGCCTTCCACCTGGACTTCTGGCCAACGATCTATTGCTCCTTTCAAAACAGCATTTACTTTAACTGGATTAGTCGAGCCGACAAAAAATTTCATAGCTTACTTAAGCTAAAGCCAGCCTGATAATTTTAGTTTCATAATCTCTCTGGATGCCTCCAAAATCATATTTTTTTAACTCATCTAAAGTAATCCAGGTAAGATCAGTATGTTCTTTAGAAATCTCAACTACCTGATTTTTATCCCGCAACTCAACCGCCCATCCACAATTAACAGAATAGATCTGTTTATCGGGCTCAAAATATGTAGCAAAATAAATCAAATTCTGAGTCTCAAAATCTTGATTTTCAAAAAGTAAATTAGTTTCTTCTTTAATTTCACGCACTATGTCATACTGGTGGAGGTTTATGACAGATCTTTTTAAATCCTGTGGCCATTCACTATTACCCCCAGGTAAATCCCATTTTCCAGGTCTTGATAAAGCATTATTGGATCTTTTTAAAATTAAAACTTGATCTTTTTTAACAATTGCCACTTTGTGCAAAAGCTTTACATGTGAAGTTAACTGATGAGGGATGGGTTTTTTTGAAAAAAATCGAAATCTAGCCTTTAACATAAACTGATTCTATCATATCTCTAAAGAATGTAATCAAAAAAAATTAGTTTATATCAAGGCCATCTGAACTCCGTCATTTTTTTTAGGAGTAAAACTAAAATCAACATCACACTCGATGTAACGGTTCCACTTGTTGCGAAACTTTACCTTACCATTCTTCACACCATAATCATAAATATCTCTTGTTACTCTCACGTCTTGAAGACAATATTTTTTCAGTTCTTCAAACTGCTGGTTTTTATAATACCTAATAGCATCTAGGCCATTGCCGATTTTACCCAAACCTAATGTTTCTTTGGCAACACTATCAAGTTTAATTCTGTGCCCAAAACTTTCCTTAATCCGATCCATAATGTCCAGAGTAGGTAGTGATTCAATCTCACCTGAGTAATAGGGAGTTAAGGTAGGTATATCAAAACCATCAATATTGTAACCAATTATCACGTCAGCTTTTTCTAATAGAGGAAATAATTTTGCTAAATCTTTCTCAAAAAAAGAAAGCATCTCCCCTTCATCCCCAACTCTTTCTCTAACATTAACTCCGACAAAGGAAACACCTAGCCTGTCAGGAAAATATCCACCGACTTGATTGAAAATTTTTTTAGTTTCAACGTCTAAAATAATCTGCATCATAAATAATACCTAAGCTTATTGCTTTGAGTATTACTTTTTTAACAAAAAACTTCAAGGATTTCTAGACTTGACAAGCAACAAACAATTCGTTCACCCTAGACCAATTAACAATCTGCCAAAAATTTTCTAGATAATCAGCCCGTTTATTTTGATATTGCAAATAATAAGCATGCTCCCAAACATCTATCCCTAAAATGGGAATTTTGCTTATCATTAGTGGAGAATCTTGATTAGCGGTTGAGATAATTTCTAATTCTTTTTGCTCATTAACTACTAACCACCCCCAGCCTGATCCGAATTGACTAACTGCGGTTTGTGAAAATTGCTCTTTAAAATCTTTCAAACCCCACTTAGCTTCAATAGCCTGAATAATTTTTAATTCTGACATAGAAGCTTGCTTTTGATCATTCGGCGTCAAAATTTGCCAAAAAAAACTATGATTTGCATGACCTCCGCCATTATTGATAACCAACTGCCTAATATCCTGAGGAATCTCATCAATATTTATCAAAATTTCATCAATATCTTTATTTTTCCACTCTGGCAAATCAGCTAAAGTATCATTTAAATTATTTATATAACCTTGATGATGTTTGGTGTGATGAATTCTCATTGTTTTTTCATCAATGAAGGGAGTGAGAGCATCATATTTATAAGGTAATTTTGGAAGGTTAAACATATCTTTCCTTTTTTATTTAGTAATAATTTACTTAATAATAAGAAAGTAGATAAAAAAAATCTGTAAAAAAATTTACAAAGAAAAAACCAAATGCTTTTGTTTATGAATTGTTCTTAACAATTTCAGTAGAAATTCTCATCAACTCAATTAATCTATCTTTAAACGTAGTTTCAATAAACTGATTAATTTTCTCCAAATCAGGACTTTTATCCTCAAGCTTCATATTTTTCAACTCTCTCCATAAAGGTGTCCCAATACAAAAACCAGTTGCTCCATTTTCTAAGCTTACTCTTAACTCCTGTTTGTATTCCTCATAACTCTGCCCTTGAGATGATAAAACCCAGGGAATATCCAGTTCTGCAGTAATGGTAGCAGCAGCTAGGGGATCTAGCGGGTATTGCAAAGCTACAACATCTGCTGTTCTGCATATTTCCTGGATTGCTTGTAGCTGGCTTTTTTGAAAATTTTCCTGCGAAGGTTCTTGGCCTGCTGGGGTATAAGCAATTATTTTTAGTAGTAAATGAATATCCAAATAATCACAGTAGTCATAAATTTCTGCTAAAAGTTGTTTTTTCTTTAAAGCGTTATCTTCCTGGGGATGATAGAAAAGTTCCAAGGCAGCCATATTATAATTGTTGCGCATTTCCTCAAGACCATAGTTAGGAAATAGTGAAGGAACTGCCAATGGATCAGTTTCGTCCTGCAGGATTGTTAATCTAGTTAAAACTCCAGCTTGACCCTTTTTTTTTGTTACAGCAAAACTATAAATTGGGTCAACAATCAAACCGGTTAAGTGATGAGAGGAGATCTCCCCCATACTGGTCAACAGCTTTTCTATTACTGCTACATTTTCTTGAAGTTCTAAATTTAAACCAATTAAACTAGCCAGCTTAGGAGCAAGGTCCAGCTCAATAAGACCAATAGTGCCTTGTTTTGATTGGATTGAGGGCAGAGTCATAAAAACTATTGTAGCAGAGATTAAAGCTTGAAAAAACAAACAAGCCCGACCAATTAGGTTGATCAGGCTTGTTATTTAAATGCAGCTTAGATTAATTACTATCTCCTGTAATTTCTATTGCTTCTATTACTTCTTCCTCCATTGTTTGGACGGCTCCCTCTTTTATTCTGTCTTTGTTGCTTCACTTTTTCAGCTTCATCCTTACTTAGCATTGACAAGCCAATCTTGCCGTCATCCTTAATTTCAGCAACCCTAACCTTAACTTCGTCACCAACCTTAACCAAATCATGAGCATCTTTAACAAAAGTAGTTGCCATCTGAGAAATATGCACCAATCCTTCACGGCCTGGTAAAAATTCTACAAAGGCACCATAAGCCTCTACCCGAGTTACAGTCCCTTCATATTCTTCGCCAACTTCTACTGTTTTTAGAATATTTTCAACCATTTTCTTGGCTTTATTGATAGCCATAATATTATCAGAAGCAATGTTGACTATTCCCACACCTTTATCCTCATCTTCATCAATATCAACTTGGGCTTCAGACAAAGCAATAATTTCTTTAATAATCTTACCTCCAGGACCGATTACTTCTCCAATGCGGTCAGCAGGAATCTCTAGCTGATGCACCTTAGGTGCAAAATTACTCATTTCAGCTCTAGGCTCACTAATAGTCTTTAGCATTTCACCTAAAATATGAAGCCTACCAACTTTAGCTTGAGTTAAAGCTTTGCGCAGAATATCAACAGTAATTCCTGTGAGTTTGATATCCATTTGAATAGCAGTGATACCTTCTTCACTACCAGCAACCTTAAAATCCATATCTCCTACATGATCTTCCAATCCTTGGATATCAGATAAAACTACATAATTGCTTAAGTCATCAGTACTCATTAATCCCATGGCAATCCCTGCCACTGGTCTTTTAATTGGTACTCCAGCTGCCATTAATGACAGGGTTGAACCACAGACTGAAGCCTGACTGGTTGAACCATTAGAAGACAAAATCTCACTTACAACGCGGATTGTATAAGGAAAATCAATTTGGGCTGGAATCATAGGCAACAAGGCTCTCTCAGCCAATGCTCCATGACCTACCTCACGACGCTTAGGAAAACCAAATCTACCAGCTTCTCCGGAAGCAAATGGAGGCATATTATAGTGGTGGATGTAGTGTCTAACTTCTTCGCCTTCAATATCCTCAATATACTGACCTAAAGAAGGGCTGCCTAAAGTAACGACCGTGACAGCTTGAGTAGCTCCACGTTTAAACATGGCACTACCATGAGTTCGAGGAAAGAAATCAAGTTCAGTCCAAATAGGGCGAATTTCTTCAGGCTTCCTGCCGTCGGGTCTCACCTTATCTTCTAGAATCATGCGTCGAGCTTCTTGTTTCATTAATTCATGGACAGTATTTTTAACTTGCTTTACCTCAACTTCTTTAGCATCATCAGCTGAAAAAATACTCTCATTTAGATAAGTTGTCATTTTTTCAACCAAACCATCTAGGTCATAATCTTCTAAACGACCTTGTTTGTTAACGACTTCATGAATTTGTTTTTTATATTTAGCAAGAATCTCTTTGGTAATGGTATCTTGAAAAGCTTTTTCTTCTGCTGTAGCTGGTTTAACTAACTCAATCTTTTCTCTGCCAACTTTTTTAACAATTTGTTCAATATTCTTACAAATTTGTTTTAACTCTTTTTGAGCTTGCATCATTGCTTCAATAACCTCTTCCTCGTCAACTTCGTTGGCTCCAGCCTCCACCATTACAATTGATTCCCCAGTTCCAGAAACAATTAAATCTAAATCTAATTTTCCTTGTTCTGTTTCAGATGGGTTCAGTGTATATTTCTGATCTTCTTTGTTATAGCCAATACGCAAACCTGCGACTGGTCCATTAAATGGAATATTAGAAATACTTAAAGCTAAGCCTGTGGCGACCAAGGAAAGCATGTCGTGGCTATTTTCTCCATCATAAGAAAAAACAGTGCTTACAACCTGCACTTGATTGGTAATTCCCTCTGGAAAAAGAGGTCGAATAGTGCGATCAATAACTCTAGCTTTTAAAATAGCATCATCAGTTGGTCTACCTTCACGCTTAACCCAACGCGAGCCTTTAATAATACCACTGGCGTAAAGTTTTTCCTCATATTCTACGCTTAAAGGGAAATAGCCCCAATCTACTTTATTACCAAGTGCCACAGTAACGTGGACTATTGTTTCGCCACATTTGGCTAAAACAGCTCCAGAAACCTGTTCACTGAATTTACCAATAGTAAACTCAATTGTTTTGTCTCCAATTTTAATTTCATGATCAAATTGATCAGTATATGTTGGATATGACATATTTTTTACCTTTTTAATTGATTAACTAGAAACTTAACCATTAAATGATTATATTAACTTAGTTTTAGCTAATCGATACATAATATTTTTTTTGAAAAATAGAAGTCAAGGCTGACTTCAATAAGCAGGTACTAGTTGTTTAGTTTGTTAAACTCTCTGACTAAACAAACACTACTTGCCAATCGAAAATCAGCTAGCTCTATCTCTCAAATTGTTAATACTAGAAGTATTATAACGCAATATGAGGAAATCACCTAATAAAACACTATGGAAAAATTAATTTAAAAAAATAAGGTTTTTATTTTTTTAAATCTAGTTTATTTATTAATTCCTTGTAACGATCTTCACTTCTTCTTTGCAAGAACCTCAGCAAACGTCTTCTTTTGGAAACCTGTCGCAACAATCCTTTGCGGGAATGGTCATCTCCTGGGTGTTTTTTTAAATGATCGGTTAACTCCTGAATACTTGCGGTCAGCAAAGCAATTTGAACTTCAGGGGAGCCAGTATCACCTTCAAAAAGCTGAAAATCCTTTATTATTTTGTCTTTTTGATTTTTGGACAAAGCCATGGTATCTCTCCTTTTGTAGAATTCCCTTAACTTGCTAGAGTTATCCAGCAAGCAAAGTAACCTGCTAATTAGTATAATTTTTTTAAAGTATAGCAATGATAACTTTTACCTATACTTCTTTTTTATAGGCGACTATTATATCACCTTTTTTAAAATCAAGACTTTTATTTTTAAAAGCTAGTCCCGCTTCACCTTTGGCCTTAACAATTTCAATGCTGTCTTTACCGTGCTTCATGCTAGTAATTGCTGGTCGGGCAATAATTTTATCATCTCTTTTTAAATAAAGTTTGTCATGACGGTTAATTTCTCCTGTAATAATCCTAATACCAGCAATTTTTCGACCATCAAAGTCAAAAACTTGCAAAATCTCAGCCCTACCCAACTCTACTTCTCCATAATGAGGATCCATGAGCTTTAACATCTGTTCTTCTAAATCCTCAAGTAAATGGTAGATGACATCGTACTGCTTAACAGGAACCTGCATTAGTTTGGCCATCTTTTTTAATTTTGCAGGAATTTTCTGGCCAAAAACCACAATTACGCTATTTGTGGCCTGGGCCATTTCTAAATCACCCTCAGTTAAAAGACCTACACTGGCATCAACCAGCTCAATAGTTTCTTCATCTAGAGCTTGAGTGATTGCTTCCAAGGTACCTTTAACATCTGCTTTTACAATTAAATTCAATTTTTCTTTATCTCCTAGCAATAAATCAACATCGATATCATCCCAAGAAGACTTTTCTGACTCCTGTTTTTCATCTAACTCTTTTTCCTTTGGATACTCAACATTAGCTTCTTTTATAATTGATCCCACTTCAGGCACATCGTTCAGCCCTAGTATTTCTGCTGGTTCACCTGGTTGAACTGTTTGTAGCTGTTGTCCGCTTTCATTTACTAAAGACTTTACTCTGCCCTTAATGCCATCAACTATTAGCTCTTGTTTTAATCGAAGTGTTCCTTCTTGAACAATGACTCTAGCAATTGGTCCCTTATGCTGATCTTTAGTAGATTCGATCACCACAGCCTTCAGAGGTACCTCATCATCGGCTTTAAGCTCTAGCAATTCAGCTAAGGTTAAAACATTTTCCAATAATTCATCTATACCCTTACCCTTTAGGGCAGAAATTTCTACTGTATCTACGTCACCGCCATATTCTTGAACCACCATTTCATTTTCAGTTAATTGGGTTTTAACCGCAGTTGGGTCAGCTCCTGCTAAGTCAATTTTATTTATAGCCACAATACAGGGCACGTCAGCCTCTTTAATATATTTGATTGATTCAACCGTCTGAGGCTGAACACCATCTTTAGCAGAAATGACTAAAATCACAATATCTGTAATCTGAGCCCCTCTTTGCCGCATTTCATTAAAAGCTGCATGTCCTGGAGTATCAATAAACGTAATAGGCTTGTCTTCATACTTGATTTGATAGGCTCCAATGTGCTGAGTGATGCCACCAGCCTCACTAGCTTGAACTTTTGTTTTACGAAGGTAATCCAATAGAGTGGTTTTGCCATGATCAACATGGCCTAGAACTGTAATAATCGGTGGTCTTGTTTTTAGCATATAAATACTGTTTGGCGTCTACAATTAATTTCTTATAAAGAAACTTGCTCGGCTTCTTTTTGTTCTTCTTGATAATCTTTAACTTTTTGATCTATGATCTCTTTCTGCTCATAAGGAATTTCCTCTGCCTGAACCCACTTATCTTGAAATCTTTCTAAATCATAAATTGTAGTGAGTTTGTGCTGGACCAAAAATTCCCTAGTTTCTGGAGTAATTTCCTCCCAACTATCAATTTCATATTCTTCTTCACCGGTTGCTTCTGATTCAATCTCACCTTCTGCTGATTTAATTGTAATCAAATATCCTGTAAGTTTAGCTGCCAAACGTACGTTTTGACCACCTCGACCAATAGCCAAAGATAACTGATCGTCGGGAGCAGTGACTGTCACTTTTCGATTCTCCTCATCGATTTCAACCAATAAATTTTCTGCCGGTGCCAAAGCTGCTTTTAAATATAACGTTAAATCATCATGATAAGGGACAATGTCTATCTTCTCGTTATTCAATTCTTCAATAACCTTTTGAACCCTAACGCCTCTTTGTCCGACACAAGAGCCAACAGGATCAACTCCTTCCTGAACTGAACGAACAGCAATCTTGGTTCTAACACCAGCTTCTCTAGCTACTGACACAACTTCTACTGCACCAGAACTAACTTCTGGCACTTCACGCTCAAAAAGTTTTTCTACAAGTTCTAGAGCTGATCTAGAAACAATGATAGCAGAACCTCGATATTCATCTGAAATTTCTTTAATAAGAACTGAAATTCGCTGATTTTTTCTATAAAATTCGCCACGCATCTGTTCTGTTGGGGGCATATAAGCTTGACCACGACCAATTTCTACAACCACTGCACCTCGATCCATTCGCAAAACTTGTCCTGTCACCACCTCCCCCAATCGATCTTGAAAATCAGCTATAATTTGATTCTTTTCACTACGACGAATTTCCTGCAAAATAACTTGTTTAGCTGTTTGAGCAGCAATTCTTCCAAAACCTGGAGGAGTAACTTCCTCTGCCTTACTTTCATCCCACTCAATTATTTCCTCAGTTTCCTCATCCTTTTTTAAAACTGGAGCCTTTAGAATTTTAGACTCACCGGTTTCTTTATTTAAGTCAACATAATAATAAAAGTCATCATCTAAACCGCCCATCTCCTTGCGATAAGCAGAAACTAAAGAATGTTCAATAGCATCATAAACCGCCTGAGGATCGATTTTTCTTTCGCGTGCAATTTGAGCAATAGCAGCGGCGAATTCTGTTCTAACGACTTGATTAATGTTTGCCATATTTATATTAAATATTTTGTATTTTTTTATAAATGTTTTGGTGTCTTACTGAGGCGACTAAATAAAAAAGCGCACTTGTTTAGTCCGCTCTCAATAATCAGCCAAAACCTTATATGATTATAACCTTAAATAGGTAAATTATCTAGTAGGGGGCAAAACATTAAAAAATTAAACCCCAGTTGACTCTAATTTTTTAATTAATTCTTTTTGCTCTTTAGTCATCTTCTCAGGCACTTCTACAATCAATCTCACATAAAAATCACCCCTTCCTCCACCACGAATATGACGAATACCTTCACCCCGCAGCCTCACTAGGGTATGAGACTGAGTGCCAGGACGAATACGCAAATTTAAACCATTATCTAAAGTTTTAACTTGTTTTGTTCCACCCAAGACAGCCAAAGTAAAAGGAATTTTTTCATCAACATAAACATCATACCCTTCACGCTTAAATCGCTCATGAGGCTTAACGTCAATAGAAATATCAAAATCCTGAAAACGAATTCTTGTGCCATCATCAGCGCCAGCTGGTATTTTTATTTTGTGCTTTTTGCCATCAATCTCAATTTCTTTGGAAGTGCCATTAACTGCTTCCATAAAGTCAACCTTTAAACTGTATCTTGGCCTACGGGTACGTCTGGAAAAACCTCCACCAAAAAAGGTATCAAAAATCTCAAAAGGATCACCAAAATCAAAATCCGCAAAAGGATTTTCGCCACCACCTCCATAGCTGTAGGTATAAGTGAAAGGACCAGAACGAGCCCCGCCAGTAAAAGGATTGGCTCCCATACCACTAGCTTGGCTGAATGCAGCATGACCAAATTGATCATAAGCCTGCTTCTTTTTATCATCTGATAAAACCTGATAAGCTTCGTTAATTTCCTTAAACTTATCTTCAGCATCTTTGGCATCACTGCGATCAGGATGATATTTTAGAGCCAGCTTACGATAAGCTTTCTTAATATCTGCTGAAGATGCATTTTTATCAACGCCTAAAATTTCGTAATAATCTCTTTTAGTTGGCATAGTAGATATAAAATTCGAACAAAACTACAATATTTTAACAACTATGAGTGAAAAAGTTAACTAGCAGTTAAGATTTAAGACTGCTAATTTTTTTCTCAATAAGTAAGCCTCCCATAACTGTAAATAAACTGACAACACTAATAAGGGCTCCATAATAAAAAAGTTTTGGATGGTAAACTAACGTGATGTGGTTTTGGCCGGAAAAAACTGGGATTTGACGCATATGACTAAATTCTGTTATTTC